>Ga0208189_1000009_pt1 | contig 129479 bp, 114 predicted proteins | sample June2015DPH_10_5_FD_184702 | JGI IMG/M metagenome (GOLD analysis project Ga0208189, IMG submission 184702) | Peatland microbial communities from SPRUCE experiment site at the Marcell Experimental Forest, Minnesota, USA - June2015DPH_10_40... | ecosystem: Environmental > Terrestrial > Soil >... | reverse complement strand
TCCGCGCTTCTTTCAGGCCCCGCCTCGCGGCGAGTGTTGTTTCACCCTTGCGCTTTGCTAACCCTTCGTCTCCATCAGACTGGGTAGAGGACTTTCACCTCCAAGCTGTCAAGCATGCTCGGCACACGAAATAAAAAGGCCGCGCGGGGCGCGGCCTTTGGAACTTTCGCGACACACGCGGTGTCGTGAAAAATTACTTGGCGGGCGGTGCAGTTGACTTGGGAGCCGCCGGCTTTGGAGTCACGGGTTTGGCTGCCCCACCAGGAGCGGCCGGGGGCGGCACGCCGGACTGCGCGTTATAGACGTCCACCACCGCCTTGGTGATGTCTCCTTGTTCGCCATACCACAGCAACGGGCTTTGCGGCCAGGGGTTCGAGGTGTCCATAACCATGGCGAAGCCGCTATCCTGCGCGTGTTTCACAATCACGGGCGCCATCTTCTGCAGAATGCGCTGAAAAATCTCCTTCTGCTGATTCTGGAAATCTTCCTGAGCGTCTTGCACCGAACGATCAAATGATTTCTTCTTGGTCTCGATCTGCTTCACGAGGTTCGCGCGAGCGTCCTCGTTGAGCTTGTCGCCCTGGGTCTGCAGCTGCTTCTGCAAGCTCTCGAGTTCATCGTTCTGCCCCTTCAATTCGTTTTGTTTTGGCTCCAGCTTTTTTCGCAAAGCCTCGAAGTCGCGTTGACCTTCGTTGGTGCCCATCACGGCTTGCTCAATGTTGATGGTCCCGAGCTTGCTGCCGGTGGCAGTCGCTATCGGAGTGGAGGGCGCCGTGGTTGCGGGGGAAGTAGCCGCGCCCGCGGGGGCAGCCGCGCCACCGGTTTGGGCCCAGGCGGAAATCATCGAGAAAACCGCAATGGCCAGGACAGAACGCACGAGCTTGCTTGTCATTGGATCGCTTAAACTCCTTGGAACATTGTTCCGGTGAATATGGTTCCGGGAATGAACTCAGATTACCCTTCTCAGGCAACGCTGGGCCGTACTCACGAGGTCTTCGTCTGTTCAAACGGCCGCCGTCAGACGTTATCGGACCGGGCGCACTAGATTGCCAGCGTCACACGCCGGGGTCGCGGACGTGTCGTCCACCCCTGGTCAACTTTCTGCAATGGTGTGGATCGAAGCAATTATAGATAGCCTTCTGAGCCGCCGTCAAACTGCATACAACGTGCCGCAGTCTCAAAATGTGGTCGCCACCGTGAAGCGGAACGTCTTGCGCGGCTCGCGTAACAGGAAGCTCGGAGCGTAGGTGTTGACGGCCAAGTGATACGTGTAGTCGCCGGCGGCCGTATTGGGGAACATGGAACGGGTAATCGGGATGGGCGGAGTCGCCGGGTTATCCAGCCGCAGCGGGTTGTAAGCCCAGTAGATGCGGAAGGGTGCGTTAATCACTGGCAGGAACATCTGGAGCTCGAGACCGGTGGACATTCTCGGTCTCCAGTTAGTCGATCCAAGGACCTGCAGCTGATCCGAGGGCAGCGGTTTCAAGACACTGCCCGGAGTGCAGCCGGTACCGCTCGGAGTGGCCGTCGCCTGATCCTGTGCCGGACATCCAAATTGCTGGCTGATCACCTGATCGTATTGCACCGAGGCAATCTGCAACTGCGACGGTCGCAGAATGGGGTCAATCCCCGCGTCCATGAATGGGGCCAGGGCTACCGGTCCATAGATGGTGATGCGGTACTCAAAGTTGGTAACCACGCTCAAATCGCCGCCCGGGAAGGTGATCTGGTCCACCGGGATTGGAATCGTCAAATTTCCGAGGAGAGGATTTTGAGCGTTCTTGAGGACGGGAGTGCCGTCAGGGTTGGTCAGCACGATGGAGCCAACGCTGGGCAGGAATGCTACCGGAGACACGGAACGGATGTCGAATCCGCGCAGGTCATTCTCGCCGCCCATGTAAGAACGCTGGAACGGGGGAGCGACTAGCCCGGCGTAGCCGGTGATGAACGATCCCTGGACATTGAAGCCCAAAGCGTTGCGACGGTTCTGGACTGGAATAAACTTCTTGTACTGCACGATCGGCCGGATCGAGCGAACGGTGCCCCCAATCCCTGCCAATTCAGCGCCCAATGTAAACTGATGTCCGTGGTGGGGTGAGATTGGATTATCGATGGTATTGAAGGAGAAGTTGGGAAAGATCTTGCTGGTGATGATTCCTTCCAGCGCATTGGGCCCGGAAATTCCGCGGAAGGCGAGGAACTCGAACAGATTCTTCGATGCTGAACTTAGCGCAAGCAGCGAGGAGCGGTCGAACGAATAGGTAATTCCCACGCGTTTAAAAGAGCGGCGCAACGGATAGCTTAACGACGAGGTGAATCCGACGCTCGACTGCGTGTAATTTTGCAGATTCTGCAGCACGGTGTTGGGGAGGTTCAGGTTCTGCCCACCGAAAATTGAGAGTTGCCGGGCCTGGTTATAGCTGACCTTGTTCAAATACACGTTGAATCCGAACTGCAACGGCCGGTCAAAAAGGTAAGGCTGAGTAAACCCGAAACGCACGCTCCGCGCCAGGTTTCCGATGCTGGCCTGAACCTGAAGCGTCTCGCCCAGGCCGAGGAAATTGTTGGTCGAGTAGTTAATGCCGACGAAGGCGCCTTCCAATCCGCTCACGCCGCCGTTCAGGCCGATGCTGTTCTTGCCCTTTTCCTTGACCTTCAGCGTTAGGTCAACCAAGCCGTCTTTCTCATCCAGTTTTCGGTCCGTGACGTTGGGATCGTCGGGCTTCAATTGGTCGAAGTAGCCGAGTTGATTCAAACGCAGCAGGCTCAATTCCCAAAGCCGCGAATTGTAGATGTTGCCTTCTTCGAGCGCGATCTCGCGCCGGATCACCTTGTCACGGGTCGTAGTGTTGCCCTGGAATTCGATGCGGCGGACATAGAACTGCTTGCCTTCATCCACGTCAATGTCGAGGAAGATCAGCTTTTTGTCGTCGTCAAATCTCGTCTCCGGCACCGAAGTGAAGTTGATATAACCTTGCTCCCCGTAGGCCTTGCGCAGATTTTCCAAACCCTTGGCCACTTTATCTTTGCTGAAAATATCCCCATCTTTGATGGGAAAAAGGTTGCGGAGTGCTTTCACGTTCGAGACTGCCTTATTGTTCTTGAAGGTGATCGAACCGAGAGTGTAGCGGTCACCCTCCTCGATGGGCATGGTAATGTCAACTGCCTTGCCCGGCCCACTCTGCAAGAGTGGAATGTGAGTACCCTTGTGTCCCGTGTCGTGGATTTGCGTCTTGGGCTCGTTCACGATGACTTTGAAATATCCGCGATTCTGGTATTCGTTGCGAACGCGTTCCGTATCTTCGTCCAGCTTAGTGGCGTCGTAGGTTCTGGCGAAGATGTTTTCCAGGAAGATCGAGTGCGGGATGCCGATGGGGCGCAAGTTCTTCATGGCATAGCGAAGGACCCGCGTATTCACATTCTTGTTGCCCTCGAACCTAATCTTGCCCACCTTAACCTTGGGGCCTTCTTTGATCACAAACGTAATGCCAACAGCGGCGGGAGGAATCTGCCGGATCTCCGTCCGGATGGTGGAAAACTGGCGGCCGTGTTCAGCCAGCAGACCTTTGATCGCCACTTCCGCTTTCTTCAATTTCGTCGGGTCATACTGACTCTCTACTGACAAGCCGACTTTTGCTTCCTTGAAGCGGTCCAGCACGTCACTGGTGGAGACTGAACTGAGGCCTACGTAATTGATTTCGCGGATGGTTGGCTTTTCTTTGACTTGGATAATCAACCGCCAGCCCTTGGGGGTCTGCTCGCGGGTGAAGCGAATATCCTCGAAGTAGCCGGTATTCCACAGCGCATTGAAATCGCGCTCCAGCGCGGCGGGATCATAGATATCTCCGGAGTGAGTGAAAATGCGGGCTTTGACAGTTTCCGAAGGAATTCTGCGGTTGCCCGTGACATTGATCTCCGAGATGACGTCGGTTTGTGCCCAGCTAGCGGAAGCGGAAAAAAGCGCCAGCACAATGCCCAGCGCCCACCCGCGGCGCTTCATTCGGCGACAAAGCCGTGCGAATGAAGAGGATGGGGTGTAAGTGGCTCCGGAAGGGCCGCAGCCGTTCTCGGGCGCAACGATGTCCGTATGAAAGCGAAGATGAATCGCTACGACCTCAGCCTCTGGGATGTGGGAAAACGATCATTATACGGTAGAGATAGAGAAAGCGTCCAAGTCGCCACTCTTGCTGGTGGCTTCATGGAAAGGACTTGGTTGACTCCACATCAACCAAGACGGAATAAAACGTGGCGGAGTTGCCCAGGTCGGAAAGTTTTTCTGAGGTCAGCACGTTTATATTACGCAACCCGGCGCTCAACTTCGCCCAATTCAGTCTCGCCGAGACCACTCCCGGCTGAACCGAGCCATCCACCCGTGCCTTTAGAAAGATCTCTCCTCGATGGTTGAACACTCTTACCATCTGTCCGTCAGCAATGCCACGAGCGCCGGCATCGGCAGAATGCATCTCCAGAAGGTTTACCGCTTCCATCTGCTGAACTGAAGGCTGGTTTGTGAAAGTTGAGTTCAGGAAGTTGTCAGCCTTGCGCGCCAGGAGTTCCAGCGGGAACGTTGCCTTTTCGGCTCCATGGCGCGATTCCGACGGAGGCTTGAACTCGGCAACGGGATCAAGGCCCAGCGCCTTCATCGCTTCGCTATACAGTTCAGCCTTCCCCGATGGGGTACGGAAGTTGCCTTGAGCGAAGGGAAGGAATGGAGCCGGGACACTTCCAGTTTGCCCGTCCGAAGCGTCGGGGGAGGCGGCGAAATTCAGCCGAACTTGGCCTTCGCGTTCCAGGCGCTCGCGAGTGATGCCCTGCAGCCACGGATTCGTGGAAGCCAGCGCACCTTCGATCATCTCGTCGACGCTCTCGCTGAAGCATTCGTCGTCGAATCTCATCCGGGCAGCCAGCGCGCGGAATAGCTCAACATTTGCGCGGCACTCTCCCAGCGGCTCAATCGCCTGGTCCGAAACTTGCAGGTAGTAGTGGCCATACGCCGTCTGCAAATCCTTGTGCTCGAAGAATGTCGTTGCCGGCAAGACGATGTCGGCGTAGTCGGTGGTGTCGGTGAAGAACTGCTCGTGGACCACGGTGAAAAGGTCCGTGCGCTTGAGGCCGCGCACGACTTCGTTGTGGTTCGGACAAACCGCCGCCGGATTGGAGCTGTAAACAAATAATGCCTTCAACGGCGGATCGCTCAGCGTGTTCAATGCCTTGCCCAGTTCCACCATGTTTACAATCCGAGAAGGTTTGAGACCCTGGGGCCTGAGGTCGGGGCGCCTCAAGGCGTCCTTGTTTAGATCAAAGGCACCGCTGGTAGACAAGTGGATTCCGCCGCCCACTTCTTTCAGTGAGCCGATGATGCAAGGCAGCATAGCGATCGCGCGCGTCGCCATCCCACCGCCATCCGAGCGCTGCACACCGTAATTTACTCGAATCACCGATGGCCGTACTGTGGCGTATTCTCGCGCCAGCTTGCGAATGTCTTCCGCCGCAATTCCCGTCCACTGCGCTGCGTGCTCCGGCGGATAGGCTTTCACTTTCTCGCTCAGTTCGTCGAAACCCAGTGTGTAGTTCTCTACATAGTCGGCATCGTACAGGCCCTCGCCGATGATCACGTGCATCATGGCAAGCGCGAGCGCACCATCCGTGCCGGGATTGATGGGAAGATACCAGTCGGCACATGCCGCAGTGCGCGTGCGGTAGGGATCGATTACGACCAGCCTCGCGCCCTTGCGCCGCGCTTCCACTATGTACGGCCATAGGTGAACATTGTTGCCGTGAATGTTCGAGGCCCAGACGATGATGTAGCGGGAGTGGATAAACTGGTCGGGCTCGGTGCCAAGCTTGACGCCCATGACGGACTCCAGCCCAGCCTCTCCAGCCGAGGAACAAATCGTGCGTTCCAGCTCAGAAGCGCCGAGGCGCGTGAAAAATCGGCGGTCCATGGAAGCGCCATTGAGGGCGCCGAGCGTTCCGCCGTAGGAATAGGGCAGAATCGCCTCGCTGCCGAACTCGGCAACGATCTTACGGAAGCGCTCGGCGATCGCATCCAGCGCTTCATCCCAGCCAATACGGCGCCAAACCTGTGTGGAGCGAGCACCTTTGGGCGCAATCCGCCGCATCGGATACAGCACGCGGTCGGGTGAATAAACCCGGTCCAGATATTTCGCCACTTTCGCGCACAGAAATCCGCGTGTCACCGGATGCTGCGGGTCGCCTTGAATCCTGGTGGCGCGGCCATCCTCGACCGTGATCAACACTCCGCAAGCGTCGGGGCAATCATGCGGACACGCGGCATGGACGACTTGCTTCGCCATCGGTCAATTATAAAGTGCTTTTTCCAGAACGACGTCGGGCGGGAAAAGAATACGGGCGGCTTTGCGGCCGCCCGTTTTGAGGTTTACTCCGTTGCAGCTGAGTTATTGCGACTGAGGGGGCACGGCCACCACCGCCGCCGCCATCACGGGCGTGTTAGTGGTCGGGTTCACGAAGAGCAGCCCTCCTGCGACCAGCGGAGTGGATCCGCTGGATTGCAGCGCGCTCAAGCCTGTCGTGTTGATAAACAGCGTGCCGTTGCCTGTGCCCAGAGTCAGCGGCCCGCCGCCCAGCGAATATCCAATCAGGGCGTTGTTCTGCAGCTGAAAGCTGCCGACGTTGCCGCTAACAATGTTGACACTGCCCTGCGTCAGCGTACCGTAAACGCCCTGGAAGCGCAGCGAAATCATTTGGGGCGTAAAGACGTTGCTGGAGTAGCTGCCACCGATGAAAATACGCTGACCCACGATCACCGTGGAATTGTTGAACAAGGCGTTGGTGAATAGATTGTCGAAGAAGCACATGTCATACTGCGTTACCGCGCTGACGTCGATGGTCTGGATGGTGTCGACATCGCTGACCAGATCGGCACTGGTTTCTCCTACCCAGAGCGTGATCTGCTGCACGGGTCCGGATGTCGGATTCACTGCCAATACGCGGCCGGAAAGGAAGGCTTGCGATGTGGTGATCACTTCCACATTGCTTGCCATCAGGCTGCCATCCGCCTGGAACGATCCCTGGACTCCAATAAACGCCGGAGTGGCTAGATCGTTGATGTTCCATCCGCTGTTGAACTGCGTGCTGCTGTTGACGTCAATGGTCAACTGGCGTCCATAGGGGCCTTGGATGACGAACGAATTGGCGGCCGCATTTACTGAGACCAGCCCGCCCACAAGATCGGTAACCTGGCCATTGGAATCGCTGGCTTTCACGGCGTTGGCATAAATCGTGGGGTTGACCATGCCGGTGACCTGGCCATTGCCGTCGACGGCGACCGATTGCCGGATGTCAAATTCCATCCGCAGTCCCGCGAGGCCATTAGTGCCTACAACCATTGGCGAGGGAAAATTCACCTTGACCGTGGTCTGCGTGGCCGAGCCGGTGGTGGGGCTGAACTGGCCGTTGATCGTGCTCATCGTGGGCGGAGTCGTGCTCATATCCACGTAAGAAATCACCGGGTTCGACAGCGAAAATGTGGCGCTATTGTAGGTGTCGGCGGGAACGGCGCTAAACGCCAGCGGCGACCGAAGCCCCAGAAGACGGGCGAAATCCACGGTTGTGGCCGCGGATAATACCTGCGGCGAACCGTTGTTGCCGTTCAGAGTGATTGAGTTGATGGTGACATCAAAGCCGACCACCGAAGCCAACGGAGCATCTTCGCCGGTCACGAATACCGCCGGCGATTGCGAAGATGGGGTCGTGGACGAGTTCGAGCCCGCGCCGCAGCTCGCTCCCAACATCGAAAGCGCAAGCAAGAGGGTAATCCCCAGAAATCGTTTCATGGCAAACTCCAATTCAAAGATTTAGTGAAGCCTTTTGGGGGAGCCGCGATTTGCTTCACGATGATGGAAACACAGGGCCCGCGACGATGTCGCGTAACCTGTGGCCAGGTTACCGGATGCACTGCTGGAGCGGGGAATCAGCTATGTGGTTGAGTATTAAGGGTTTAGACTCCACCCTTGGTGTGCCCGGCTTCTAGGACACGTACTTTGGTTCTTTTCGCACCCGGGGGGAACCGCATCAATCAGCCAAGGCTGGCACCCTGGTCAAAATCGTGCCTTCTAGATCAACATGGCGAAGCAGTCTACTTGATCTCCAGCACTTCTTTTTCTTTCGCTTTGCTCATCTCTTCCATCTTCTTGATTTCGTCGTCGGTGAGTTTCTGGATCTCGTCCAGCGACCGCTTCTCTTCATCTTCCGTGATTTTCTTGTCCTTCAGTGCCTTCTTGATGGCATCGTTGCCTTCGCGACGAATATTCCGTACCGCTGTGCGATGCTCCTCGAGCACTTTGTGCAGATGCTTCACCATCTCCTGCCGACGCTCCTGAGTCAGCGGAGGAACTGGCACGCGAATCAGCTTGCCATCGTTCATCGGATTAAGCCCGAGTTCTGCGGAGCGGATCGCCTTCTCGATGGCACCCAGCGACGAGGGATCAAAGGGCTGCACCGTGATCATCTGCGGTTCCGGCGCGTGGACCTGAGCAATCTGGTTCAGCGGCATCTGCGAGCCGTAGTAGTCGACGCTCACACTGTCGAGCATGTGCACCGAGGCGCGCCCGGTGCGCGTGGCCGCCATCGCCTTGCGAAAATCCTCGACCGCTTTTTCCATGCGCGTTTTGAGTTGGACGTAAGTTTCTTTAAGGCCTGGAATTGTGGCCATCGATGCTTGAGCCATTTCATTTAGCTCCGTAAGAAATTCAAGTAACAAAACGCTGAATTATAAACCTAAGAGAAGCTGGCCACGGATTTGCACGGATCGCCACGGATCCGAAATTCCGAGAATCCGTGTGAATCTGTGAAAATCCGTGGCCAATGTCTACGCGCTTACTCTCGATCCAATCTTCTCTCCGCTGACCACGCGGCGGATGTTGCCGTGCTGATTCAGGTTGAAGACGATGATGGGAAGGTTATTGTCTTTGCACAAGCTGATCGCCGTCGAATCCATAACTTTCAGTCCCAATTTCAGGACATCCATGTACGTGATGTCTGTGAATTTCTTGGCGTGCTTCACCTTCATGGGATCGGCATCATAGATGCCATCGACCTTGGTGGCCTTGAGAATCGCGTCGGCCTTGATCTCCATGGCGCGTAAGGAAGCTGCTGTGTCAGTGGAGAAATAGGGATTCCCGGTGCCGCCTGCGAAGATGACCACGCGGCCCTTTTCCAGATGCCGGATGGCGCGCCGCCGGATGAAGGGCTCTGCCACCTGGTTCATCTCAATCGCAGTTTGCACTCGCGTATACACATTTTGTTTTTCCAGCGCATCCTGCAAGGCCAGCGCATTGATTACGGTAGCCAACATCCCCATGTGGTCGGCAGAAACGCGATCCATGTCTTTCGCCTGGTCGGCTACGCCGCGGAAGAAGTTGCCTCCGCCCACGACGATCGCAAGTTGTACACCCAGCTTGTGCACGTCGGCCAATTCGGCCGCGACTTCGTGAATGCGTTTCGTATCTACACCGAAGCCCTGATTGGCAGCCAGGGCTTCTCCGGAGAGCTTGAGCAGAACGCGTTTGAAGGCAGGGGTGGAAGGAGTCATGTGGTTTCGTAGTGCAAATAACCGCAAAAAAGGCGCCCACTGGGCGCCCTTTCATTACTCCGCTTTCTGTTCGGTAGGCTTGGTGATGGCGATGGTCTCGCCCGCATCCCCCACCTTGAAGCGCGCGAAGCGGCGCACGCTGATGTTCTCGCCCAGCTTGCCGATCTTCGCCGCGATGAGCTGCGCGATCGACACGGTCTGGTCCTTGATGAAGGGCTGCTCCAGCAAGCAGACTTCCTCGTAGAACTTCTCCATCTTGCCGGCGACCATCTTCTCGGCAATGTTCGCGGGCTTGCCAGAGGCGACGGCCTGCGCGAGATAGATTTCCTTCTCGCGATCGAAGTCAGCCTTGGTCACGTCTTCCTTGCGGACGAACTTGGGATCGCTGGCCGCGATGTGCATGGCGATATCGTGCGCCAGTTCCTTGAAGTCGTCGGTGCGCGCTACGAAATCACTCTCGCAGTTCACTTCGACGAGCACACCAATCTTGCCGCCGGCGTGAATGTAGCTGGTCACCGAGCCTTCACTGGTCACGCGCGTCGCCTTCTTGGCGGCCACCGAAACACCTTTCTTCCGCAGAATCACGACCGCCTGGTCCAGATCGCCCTTGGCTTCCGTCAGGGCCTGTTTGCAATCCATCATGGGAGCTCCGGTCTTCTCCCGGAGATCTTTCACTTGCGCCGCAGAAATGTTCACAGTAGTAGTTCCCATAAAATAGTTTCTGGTTTCTAGTTTCGAGTGATCGGAATGTTTGTCCTCGTTTCAGGCTACTCGAAACTAAGAACCTGAAACGCGAAACTGCCTCTACAAACTTTGACCCGCGCCGGACGACCCGCGCGGGTCTGAATTTCAAAAGCCCGGTTTTCTTGGAACTCTCACCTAAGAGAGGTTCCCACAGGGGCTAAAGCCCGCGCCTTTGGTAGCTCTCGGCGGCACCCTTCGGCGCGCTTCGCTTGCTGCCAGGATCAAAAACTAAAGCCGTGCCCTACCCAAAACCGCTTCTAAACGGTCTGGCTCTCGACCTTATGAACTTCAGCTTCCTCGTTCGCGACTGGCTTTTTGTGCGTCCCCGGACCGAGCACTTCCTCCATGCTGATGTCCTCGTCGATGTTCGCCAGGTCAGAGGCAGCAGCAGCCTCCTGAGAGCGACTTTCCAGCGCCGCTGCGGCATCTTCAGCATGCTGCGCTTCCAGAGCCTGCGCCTGTTCCGTAGCAGCCGTCATGTCGGCGATTTGCTTGTCACTCATCAACTGCGCGCCTTCAGCGATGGACTCCGAAATCTTGGAGGTGAACAGCCGGATGGCGCGCAACGCATCGTCGTTGCCCGGGATCACATAATCCACTTCGCTGGGATCGCAGTTGGTATCCACTACCGCGACCACCGGAATACCCAGCTTGCGAGCCTCGCGCACCGCGATCTGCTCTTTGTTCGAGTCGATGACGAACACTGCATCCGGCAACCGGCTCATATTCTTGATGCCCGCCAGGTTGGCCTGCAGGTGCTTGCGCTCGCGTTCAAGCTTGATCACTTCTTTCTTCGGCAGCAACTCGTAGCGGCCATCCGTCGCCATCTCGTCGAGCTCTTTAAGCCGCTTTACCGACTTCTGCACCGTGACCCAGTTGGTAAGCAGTCCGCCCAGCCAGCGCTGGTTGATGTAGAAGCCGCCGCACTTTGTTGCCTCTTCGGCAATCGCATCCTGCGCCTGGCGCTTGGTTCCCACGAACAGCACAATTTTGCCGTCGGCCGCCAGCTCCTGTACAAATTTCGACGCCTCTTTGAACATCTTCAGCGTCTTTTGCAAATCGATGATGTAAATCCCATTGCGCTCTCCGAAGATGTATTCCTTCATCTTGGGATTCCAGCGCTTCGTCTGATGCCCGAAGTGAACACCCGCTTCGAGCAACTCCTTCATGGTGATAGTAGCCAATGAACCTCCTTATTTAGTCTGCATCCTTCGCGTACGTTCCGCTCCGGATTGCCATTCCCTGCCCCGCGCCGCGAGGCACAGGAAGAATTGAACACCTCAAAAACAGTTGCCAGCGGCCAGCCGTGAGTGGCAAGTGAAAAACCCTGCCATCCAAAATCTATCGTCATTCCTCGCGAAGCGAGGAATCCCGGTCCTGCTCCGTACCCGGCACTCGCAACTCGGTACTATCTCTTCGAGAACTGGAAGCGCTTCCTCGCGCCCTTCTGACCGTACTTCTTGCGTTCCTTGCCGCGCGAGTCACGGGACACCATGCCCTCGGACTTCAGCTTGCCGCGCAGCTCCGCGTTAAACTGCATCAAGGCGCGCGCAACGCCGAGCTTTACCGCGTCAGCCTGACCCCGCACGCCCCCGCCCAAGACACTCGCAACGATATTGAACGAAGCTGCCGTCTCCGTGGACGCCAACGGTGCCTTCGCCGCTGAACGCTGCGCCGGAGTCACGAAATACTCTTCGAACTCGCGCCCGTTCACCTTAAACTCGCCGCTGCCTGGACGCAGATACACCCGCGCAATCGCCCGCTTACGCCGTCCCGTTCCGTAGTATTGAACCAACTCAGCCATTTAGTTCTCCGAATCTCGTTTCGCAGAGACCTAGCTTGCTACGTCTTCGATCTCTTATGCCCGTATTTCCAATTGCAGAGGCTGCGGCTTCTGCGCCTCGTGCGGATGCTTCTCGCCCTTGTAGACGTTCAGCTTCGACAACATATGATCCGCCAGCTTGTTCTTCGGCAGCATGCGCCGCACCGCGTCTTCAATGATCTTTTCCGGCCTGCGTGCCAAGCGCTTGCGATAGTCCTCGGTGCGTAGACCACCCGGGTAACCGGTATAGTGGTGATACTGCTTCTGCTCCGACTTCATGCCAGTCGTTCTTATTTTCTCTGCGTTGACGACGATCACGTGATCGCCAGTATCGAGAAAAGGCGTATACTGCGGATTTTCTTTGCCCATGAGGATGCGCGCCACTTGCGAGGCCAGACGCCCGAGTGTCTGCCCATCCGCATCCACGACGTACCACTTGCGCACAATTTCCCCCGCTTTGGGGAAATAGGTTGACATCGGAACTCTCCCAGAATGAAAAAAGTTGCGAAAGAAGACCGCTCGTTGATTCTCCGGCGAGGACGCCAGACCATCAGGCGGGCAACCGCGAGACTTCCCAAAGCTTTAAAGATACCGTAGCCCGCAAGAGATTGTCAACGGTGAGTTAGTAAATAGGGGCACCGGCCTTTACACTGGGATGCGTGCCGGAACATAGAGTACTTAGAGTACTTATTCGTAAGCCAGCGCATCAATCGGATCTTTTTGCGCCGCCTTGTAGGCAGGATAAATCGCCCCGCACGTCGCCCCAACAATCGCGATGATCGTCGCTCTCAACATCCAGATGCCGCTTTGATCAACGTGAACCAACGGCCAGCGCTGCTGGATGCCGACCCGAGCCGCCAGGCTAACCACAACGCCGACGGCAATCCCCGCCAAGGCCAGCACTACGGTCTCCCGAAGAATTACATTAATGATGTAAAACTTCGACGCCCCCATCGACTTCAAGATGCCAATCTCGCGCGTCCGCTCCATGACTGCCGTGTACATCGACTGGAAAATCACAAGAAAACCAATCACCAGACTCACGCCGATCACCACGCCGATAAATGGCCGGAACCCCGGCAGATGGCTGGGCGTCATCATGCTGAGATATTCCTCGGTCGACTGCACGGCGTACTTTTCCATGCCCGGTTTGCGCTTCACTTCTTGCACCACTGCCTCGGTATTCGCGGGATTATCCAGCTTCACATAGAAAACTGACGCCTTGTCTTTCGCCCCAATCAACTCTTGCAGCGTTGTCATGGGCACAAACTTTCGCGCGGCCCGTCCGTTCTCCACGATTCCAGAGATCCGGAAGTTGTGGTTCAGGATTTCCATTGTGTCGCCGACCTTTACATGCTTCTGACGCGCGATGTAGTCGTCCACCATCGCGTCATCCGGTCCTCGAAACGGCCCGCCTTGCACGAACTGGAACGGTCCACCTAAAGCTTCAAAGCTGGCAATGTCGATGCCGTCAATCACTTCCAGCCCGCCTCCGGTCGAAATTTGCCAGATCACGGGGCTGACTACCTTCACGTGCGGCATGGCACGCAGAACATCGGCCACCTTTACAGAGACGGGCGCACCGCTGATGCCGGAAAGAAACGACGAACCGGGCGGCTGCACAATTATGTCGGCGCCGATGCCAGCAGTACGGTTCTTGGCGTCGTTCATGATTCCGTAGCTGAGGCCAACGATCAGGAGGATCAGTGTGACTTCCAGCGCAATGGCCACAATGCTGATCAGCGACCGAATCGGCCGGTGTACGAGATTGGCGACAACCATCTTATTCATCATGAGCAGTCACAGCGGAACTGGCCGGCGATATGATCCCTTCTCTGCGGATTACCTTTCTCCTGCCAGCGGAACGGCAGCGCTTGACTGCGGCTGCGGCCGGTCCAGATGCACAACTTCGGCCCCAGGCGGCTGTTGCAGCGCAAATTGATCATCCCGCAGAGGCTTGTTGATTTCCAGCTTCAACATATTGAGGGTAATGTCATACTCCTCCTGGGGGCGGGAAATCTCGATGCGCGAGGGAAAGCTGATGCCATCGTAATCCTTATAGTTCGCGTAGCGGGCATCGGTGACCAGATTGTGCCGATCGTCATAGATGTACTGACGATGCGGTTGCAGGTCGGTACGGCTGAAAACAATCTTGCGCGACAACACCCCCTCGTTGCCGTCCTGCTTGCGGATGACGATCAGTTCGTAGTCCTCCTGGAGAACCCGATGGCCTTTGGCGTCATGCAGAATCTCGTCACCTTTCTCCAGAACCGCAATCTCGTGTTCGGGATCGATGGGGCGGATCAGCAGCGCGTTGTAGATATCTTGCGGCCGGATATTTTCCATCGGCTGGTCGGGGTTATGCGCCTGCATTTCATTGTTGCCGATCACGAACCGGTTCTTGGGAGGAATCCAGAGCTTGAACTGCTCTCCGTCGCTTACCATGTCGAAGGCCGTGGTGCGCACGATCGGCAGCAGCCCGATCATGTGGAGCATCGCCGGCTTCCGGGCCAGTACATACCCGCGAATCTCTTTGTAGTCGGTTACGTGGCCCTTCTTTGCGCCCCCAACAGAGGTATCGATATCCACGGTCGCTTGCAGCGACTGGATCTTCTGCGCCTGCTGGTTAACGCCGTCAATTAATGCTGCTTGGGACGATTCCTTCAGCGGAGCCTTGGAGTACGTCTCCTCCACCGGCCGCGTGCGGAACACACAGCCCATAGTGGGCAGCGTTGCGAGAAAAATCAAAGCCCAAAAGGGCGAGCTACGTCTCATGAAGGATTAGATGATCTCCACAACATTTGAGTATAACGCGGCGGAAAGGGTGCAAGAACTCGCTGTCGGTCGAGGAACCCCGATTTCGTGTAGCAGCGGCAGTCGGCGGATTCTGTTTCGAAGGCGGTTTCGAACGTTGCTTTGAACCCCGAGAACCTTTTTCGTCAACGAATGATCCCGCGCGTACCGAGCGATCTACGAAGTCCTATCATCTACACTAAATCAATCGTGCGCAAGATTGTCTGGCTTGTCCTGATTGCGGCTCTCGTGTCCGCCGGCTGGTTCGCGTGGGCGCTACTCACGCCAACTGAGCCTTCCGGGCAAACCTTTGTGATGCTGCGCCCGGGATACTCCAGCCGCCGCATGGCCGCTGAGCTGAGGAAAAACGGAATCATCCGCAGCGAGCACGCGTTTATTCTTTGGCACTACTTTCACCGCCGCCGTTCGCTTAAGGCCGGAGAATATCTCTTCGACAAGCCGGCGGACATCATCGACGTCCAGAAGCGTCTCCGTCGCGGCGACGTCTATTTCCGCACGGTTGTGGTTCCCGAAGGTTTCACGATGTTCGACATCGCCCGCGCAATCGAAGCCGCCGGGCTCGGTCCCGCTGAAGACTTCTTGAAGGTTGCGCATTCCGATACGTCTCTCATCGCCGACATCGCACCCGGGGCGCAATCTCTAGAAGGCTACCTCTTTCCCGACACTTATCAATTCAGCCGCATGATGAGCATGCAAGAGATGGCCGCAGCCATGGTTAAGCAGTTTCGCCAGGTCGCGCGTCAAATTGGATTGATTCAGGCTTCAACTGGCGGAACGCTGGAGAGCGGAACGCCCGCGTCGGCAAGTTTTCCCCAAGTCGCGGTCGAATCCGATCGCCCCATTCCTCCTCCAAACGAAGGCCCGACCGACCTAGAGCGCACGCTGATCATGGCCTCGATCGTTGAGAAGGAGACCGCTGTCCCAGACGAACGCCCGCTGGTGGCCAGCGTGTATTACAACCGTCTGGAAAAGAAGATCGCGCTCGACGCCGACCCCAGCATCATTTACGCCGAGCTCCTCGCGGGAACGTACACTGGCGCCCTGCATCACGACGACATGCAGTTCAACTCGCGCTATAACACTTACAAGTACACGGGACTTCCGCCCGGCCCGATCGCCAATCCGGGTAAGAGCGCGCTGGAAGCGGCGATGCATCCCGCGCAGTCCGACTACTATTATTTCGTTGCGGATGCCCAGGGCCACCACCGCTTCGCCCGCACCATCGAGGAGCACAATAAGAACGTTGCGGCCTACCGGCACGCCATGTTGGGCCACTAACAGCCGACTTCCGGAAGCCGGCTTCCTACCGGCCTCGGCCTTCCATCCACCCCTGCAGAATCAACACCGCCGCCATGCGGTCTACCGCCTTCGCCCGCTTTTCGATCGACAACTCGGTTTCGCGCAAGAGGCGGTTCGCTTCGGCTGAGGTCAGTCGCTCATCCCATAAATGGACCGGTAGCCGAAACCGCTTCCGCAATTCCTCCGCAAACATTTGCATCTTGTCGGATTGCGTCCCTTCCGCGCCGCTCATGCGTAGAGGCAGGCCGACCACGATCTCCTTGACCGCGTAGTCGCGAATCACCCGCTCCAGCGCCGCCAAATCAGTCCGCTTGTTGCGGCGTTGTAGCGTTTCCAGTCCCTGAGCGGTAATCCCGAGGGGGTCTGACACAGCGATTCCGATCCGTCTCGACCCCACATCCAGACCGAGTGTCCTACCTGCTGGATGCTCGCTCGAAAGTCGAGGAATCGGGCGGGATTTGGTCGTCGATGCCTCCACGGGGGTAGACTCGATGGGGAAAGGTTTTTCACGGGATTTCCGCCCTCCAAAGCTCACGGGGCGATTATATTCGCCAATGGCGCAGCGTCGTATCGTCCTCTTCGAGCTATTCTCCACGCTGAACTAAGTTACAGCTGCAACAACGACTTACAGGCTCTTTTCGCCCCGTGCAGCCCCTCGATTCTCTACACACAGTCACCAACGCTTGCAAATCCGGCAGCTCACCTTGCTTTCCGTCCCATTTCGGGATAGCATGTTTATAGTAAAGACAACGTTCTTCCTCACTATGCCCTTCTCCTGCCCGGGTGCATTTTTATGAACGGTGACTTAAATTTCCACATCGGCGACAAGGTCGTCTACCCCAACCACGGCGTCGGCGTCATTGAACAAATCAGCAGCCGCTCGATTGGCAGCACGGTAGAAAAGTTCTATCTCCTGAACATCAAGGCCAGCAGTCTCAAGGTAATGGTGCCCTGCAACAACGTGGGCAGCGTTGGTATCCGCCGCGTCGTGCGGAACGGCGAGGTGCAGAAGATCCTCGATTTCCTCTCCGTCGCCGACGATCTCAGCACCGCGGACTGGAAAGACCGCTTCAAGGAAAATTCCGACCGCATGCGCACCGGTTCTTTGTTCGAAGTCGCAGGAGTCCTGAAGAGCCTGATCGCGCTGCATCAGTCGAAGCCTCTGTCCTTCCGTGAGAAGAAGATGCTCGAACGCGCCCGCTATCTTTTGGTCAGCGAACTCGCCATGTCCCGCAACTGCGAAGAAACCAAGATCGAGGAACTCCTCGCCCTGGCCCTCGCCAAGTGCAAGCTGCGCTTTCCGGAAGCATCCGAATTCCAGGCCTGATTCGACTCAACCCTAACGGTTCTCCACCCAGTAGTCTCCAAGAAGTTTCTTGAGCATGACAACGATCTCCACGCCCAAACATCCATTCCTCTGCACGACTACGGCACAACAAAAAAGCCACCCCTGCCAGGCAAGGGTGGCTCAAAAAACGAAGTCAGTTTTCCGGCCGGAACGCGCGGACTACTTGCCCACCTGCTCGATGCACTCTTCCAGCACGTCGAGGGCAACGTCCGCTTCTCCCCTCGTGACCACCAGCGGCGGACACAGCCGGATCGAACTCGGCCCGCAGCCTAAGAAGAGCACGCCATGCTCGAACGCCTTCTCGATAATGCGGTCGCGCTCCGCGGCGCCGTACTCTTTCGTCGTCTTGTCCTTCACGATGTCGACGCCGATCATCAATCCGCGACCCCGCACATCGCCCACCAGCTTCAGCTTCGCGGGCCAACTGGCCATCCGCTTCATCATGTGCGCGCCCACCTCCGCCGAGTGCTCCAGCAGGTTTTCTTTTTCGATCACGTCGAGCGTAGCCAGTGCAGCTGCCACACACACAGGATTACCGCCAAAAGTTGACGCGTGCGAACCCGGCACCCAGTCCATGATTTCAGAGCGCGTCATCGTAATGCTCAGTGGCATGCCCGACGCAATCCCCTTCGCGATGCAGATCATGTCCGGCTCAACGCCCGTGTGCTCAACCGCCCACCACTTGCCCGTACGTCCCATGCCGCTCTGCACCTCATCCAACACCAGCATGATTCCGTGACGATCGCAGATGCGCCGCAGCTCTTGCATGAAAATCGTAGGCGCGACCACGTACCCGCCCTCGCCCTGCACTGGCTCGACGAAGATTGCCGCCACTTCCTCAGGAGGCAGCGTCGTCTTAAACAGTTTCTCTTCGATGAAGCGCGCGCAACCCAAAGCAAAAGTATCCGCATCTTGCTGACCACCCACGCATCCGCGATACACATCTGGATAGCGCACGTGCGTCACCCCCGGCACGAGCGGCGCAAAGCGGCGCCGTTGCTGCGGTTTCGAGGCGGTCAGCGACAGAGCACCCATGGTGCGCCCGTGAAACGCGCCGAAGAATGCAATGATGTTCTGGCGCTTGGTGTGATAGCGTGCCAGCTTGAGGGCGCACTCGATCGCCTCCGCGCCGGAATTGCCGTAATAAATTTTGTGGGGTCCAGGCATGGGAGCGATCTTCGACAGGCGCTCCGCCAGTTGGACCATGTTCTCGTAATAAAAATCTGTCCCCGACATGTGGATCAACTCGGCCGCCTGCTTCTGAATGGCGGCCACAACTTCGGGATGACAATGGCCGGTCGAGGTCACGGCGATGCCGGCAGAGAAATCATAGAATTCGTTGCCGTCGACGTCAGTGACGACGATGCCGCGGCCACTCTTGGCCACCAGCGGATAGGAGCGGGTATACGACGGCGAAATGTACTTCCGGTCGTTCTCCAGCACGCGCTTAGCGTTGGGGCCGGGCAATGCAGTCTTGATCTTCGGTCCAGTAACGGCGGTAGCGGTCGTCATGGTCTTCGTGGTCATGGAATCCTCCTGAGCAGCTCTCAGTAGTTAGCTGCGAGTGTGAGTGATGGAAACCTCGGAACACGCCGCCCTGGTTTAGACGCACGCAGGCCGAGGCGAATCAGGCGAAGGATTTGTTAGTCGCTACCGAAGAGACTGGGACGAAGGCGGGAAGGCAAATTCGCACGATAACGCCGTGGACAGACGAGGCAATGTAGCCAGCACTCGGGCAGATGTGAATTGGGCTGATGCGAATTGGAAACCTTGCGCAGCATCGGTAATCATGTCTTCATGGATATTATACGTGGCGAGGGCGTGCGGCGTAACCCCCAATTTCACTCAGCATTGCGCGCGCTTCCGACTACGCCCCGATTGCCAGCGGTTCCTTTGACAACCTTTAGAGTCCCACTCGCGTTCTCACTCGTCTGATATCTTTTAGCTTCCCTGTTTTCTCATTTACATGTTGAAAGCTCAGAGCCCAAGCCGGTTTGCGGTGACTCTTGCCTTCGGGCTCGTGTATCTGTTTTGGGGCTCGACTTACCTGGCCATTGATATTGCGGTGCAGAGCATTCCTCCGGCGCTGATGTGTGCGGTGCGTTTTTCGATTGCCGGAGTGGTGATGCTGGCGGTGTGCGGGGCGACGGGGCGCAGGATCTGGTATTCGGCGCGGCAGATTGCGCTGGCGGCCGTGGTGGGAATTCTGCTTTTGATGGGTGGTAACCTGACGCTCTCCTGGGCGGAACAGACGGTGCCGTCGGGATTGGCGGCGTTGATTATCGCGATCACGCCGTTGTGGTTTCTGGTGCTGGACTCGCTGCTGCTCGGTCACCACCGGATTTCATGGCGAGGCAAGGCCGGACTTGCCCTGGGGATCGTGGGATTATTCGTCTTGTTCTGGCCAGAACTGCATTCGAGAACAGCGATCGGTCGGCGTGAGCTTTGGGCTTCTCTGGGTCTGATTGGTGGATCGTTCTTGTGGGCGCTGGGATCGGTACTGTCGAAGCGTTGGCAGTCTGGTATGGACGTGTTCAGCGCGACGGGATGGCAGGTGACGGCGGCGGGTGTGGCGAACTTTTCATTCGCGCTAGCGCTGGGAGACTTTTCACGGGTTGCGTGGACGATGCGTGGCGTGAGTGCGGTGCTTTATCTCGTAGTGTGCGGATCGTGGATTGGGTACACGGCTTACATCTGGCTGCTGGAGCATGTGCCCACGTCGAAGGTGTCGACGTATGCGTACGTGAATCCCGTGGTCGCGGTGTTTCTGGGCTGGCTGATTCTGCACGAGCGGGTGGACCGCTTCATTGTGATCGGGAGTGTGATTGTGGTGCTGTCGGTGATTTTGGTGACGAGTGCGAAAGTGAAGGAGACAACCGTCGCGGAGGAATTGCCAGCGGTCGAAGCGGCGGGGGACTAGCAGTTCTCCAGTTCTCCAGTTCTCAGTTCTCAGTTCTCAGTTCTCAGTTCTCAGTTCTCAGTTCTCAGTTCTCAGTTCTCACACAAGAGGCTGCATGACTTGCCGTACGCTGGCAAGCACAATGCCGTGCTATTTCGCGGCTTCTTCGTCGTCTTCCTCTTCAGTTACTAAATCTACGATGTGGCCATGGATGACAAATGTTTGTTTGGCTGCTCCGGTGGACTCGAAGGTGACGCGGATGGGCGCGCGTTGCCATGCGGGCGTGAGGCAGGCGGAATCGGGAGATGCGTCTTTCGTTTCAGGAACGGTCACGCTCTCGCCCTCGAGAAGCTTCTTCAGCACCGGCTTGCGTCGGCTGATTTGCGCAACGACGGCGTAGACTTTCTTGCCATCTTCGGCGACGCCGCAGTAGGCCGCATAGTCGCGATACCAACTGGCTGCGGAGTAGAATGCGTCGAACTCGGGAAGGTTGATGGGAGAAATGTGTCCGGTGACGCGGTCGACGAGAAGCCATCCACCGCGCTGCCATTGCCAGTGCGGCGCGGAGGGGGATTCCTGGGGAAGGCTGTCATTCACGCGGAAGGCACGCCGGACGACGAACAGCCGGTCGGTCACATCGTGCGCGGTGCCAAGCGTGAATTCCTTGATGCGGGCATCGATCAGAAGAGGGCGAACCTTCAGGGCAAGGGGGTTTCTCCTCTGCTGTGCCCCGGGGAACCATGGAACCGTGTTCCACTTACCGAAAGCGACGATGTGTGGCTTGGAGACAGAATAAGCAGAGTTGGCCAGACCGCAGATGAGCATAGCGCAAGCGCCATCGGGATCCGGGATTGAGAGATGCGGACCGTGGCCGAGATTAGGCAGAAGTCGAGCAGGAGGGCAAGGGTGGACGTCACAAATCCAGCGAGGTTGTTCCATAATGGGAGGACTGGGCAATTTGACCACGTATTCATCGCGTAGCGGGTACCCCAGCTTCAACTTGCAGTAGAATCAAAGTCGTAGTAAATCGTATTCATGAATCTTCCTCGCGATTCCCGTCAGACTTGGAGTGGTGACCTGCATACAACTTCCCGGCAAGAACGGGCTTCTGATCAAGGCATGAGTGAGGTTTGGACACGCCGGCAGCCGGCGCGGATTCTGGTGGTGGACGACAACGCCAGCATTGCCGCGCTGATGAGCCAGTTGCTCACGATGCGCGGCTATGAAGTGGTGACTGCGAGCGATGGGCAGAAGGCGGAGGCCGAGGTGCGGCGGCAAGCGCCTGATTTGATCTTGTCGGACGTGAGAATGCCGGGGAAGTCGGGCTACGAGTTGTGCCGTGATCTCAAAGAAAATCCGACAACGAGATTGATTCCTTTTGTCCTGATCACAGGATTGACCGACAGTGCGGAGAAGTTGCGTGGAATTGAGGCAGGCGCGGACGACTTTTTGAATAAGCCGGTCCTCGCCGAAGAGTTGACGGCGCGGGTGAAATCTCTCTTGCGAATGAAGGAATTCACGGATGAACTGGAGACTGCGGACTCTGTGCTGTGTACCCTTGGTCTGATCGTGGAAAGCCGCGATCCTTATACCGAGGGGCATTGCGAGCGATTAGCGTTGAATGCTGCAGATTTGGGGCGGCATATGGAATTGGATGAGGATTCGATCGTGGCGTTGCGGCGCGGCGGATATCTGCACGATTTGGGCAAGATTGCCGTGCCGGATGAGATCTTGAAAAAAGGCAGCGACCTAACGCCGGAAGAGTGGGAGATTATGAAACAGCATCCGCTGACCGGGGAGAATATTTGTAAGCCCCTGAAGTCGCTGCGGTTGGTGCTGCCAATCATCCGGCACCATCATGAGCATATGGACGGGTCGGGATATCCTGATGGATTAATGGCGGGCGAGATTCCGCTGCTGCCGCGGATTTTGCAGGTGGTGGACGTCTACGATGCTCTGCGTACGGCACGACCCTACAAACCCGCGATCGGCCATGATCAGTCAGCGCAGACGATGCGCGAAAAGGCCCGCCAGGGCCTGCTGGATGGCGATCTAGTAAATGAATTTTTCGGCATGCTCCTCGAACAGCGCGACGTGGCGTGAGTGGCCGGTCTCAGCTTTAGTGTGAGTTCGCAATGTTTCCTCAACCGGCTCAATCCGACGTACAATGGCGCAGCAATTTTTGCGGCCGCGGCTTTGATGGAAGTGACATCATAAGCATTCCGGTTTCGCCGGACTGCACGGCGCAATTCAACACATGACCCACAGCATCGTCATTCCGGCTTACAACGAGAGCAAGCGTCTGGGGGCAACCTTGCAGAAGGTGCTGGCATACGTACGTCAGCAGGGGTGGGATGCGGAGGTGATCGTGGTGAACGATGGGTCGCGCGATAACACAGCGGAGATCGTGCGAGCATTTGCGGAAAATAATCCGATGCTGCGGTTGGTGGAAAATCCAGGCAATCGCGGCAAAGGCTACAGCGTGCGCAATGGGATCCTCAATTCACGAGGCGATGTCGTGGTATTCAGCGACGCGGATTTGTCTTCGCCGATCGAAGAAATGCCGAAACTGCTGCAGGCTTTGGCGGCGGGGGCCGACATCGCCATCGGATCGCGCTGGCTGCGCGCAGAGCTGCAGACGCAGCGGCAATCGCTACATAGGCAGCTTTTTGGCAGAATCTTCAACCTGTTGCTTCGGATTATTTTAGGGCTCCAATTCAAGGACACGCAGTGCGGCTTCAAAGCTTTCACGCGTCGGGCCGCGCAAACGATTCTTCCGCTACAGCGCGTTGAGCGCTGGGCCTTCGATCCGGAGATTCTTTTTCTGGCGCGCAAGTTTGGGTTCCGCGTGGCCGAAGTGCCCGTGCTATGGGGACACAGCGGAGGGACCCGCATCAATCCATTGATAGACGGGGCCCGCATGTTTCAGGAAATGCTGCGCGTCCGCTGGTACGACCTGGCGGGAAAATATGTTGGCCATCCCGCGGTCGTTGCGCAACCGGCTGAGTCACTGCCGGGAAGGCCCGCGCCCAGGGCTTGAATTCTCTTTCAGGCAGACTTTTGTTTCGCCTGCGACGCTTTTACCGCCTCAACTACGTTGCGGCCCATCTCCGATGTTGCGATTCGGCTTTGCCCTGAGCGAGCGATATCCGCCGTGCGAGAGCCCTGATTCAGTACAGCGCTGACGGCATTCTCGATGCAGGCGGCTTCGCGTTCCAATTGAAACGAATGGCGCAACAGCAACGCGGCAGAAAGAATCGCGCCCAGGGGATTCGCGATTCCCTTGCCGGCAATGTCGGGCGCGGAGCCATGGACGGGCTCGTACAAGCCGACCGGGCCTCCGATACTCGCCGAGGCGAGCAGTCCTAGAGAGCCCACCACGCCGCCGGCCTGATCAGAAAGAATGTCGCCAAACATGTTTTCGGTGAGTACCACGTCGAAGTCCTTGGGGCGCTGCACCAGTGACATTGCGGCAGAGTCCACATACATGTGGGAAAGTTGCACGCCCGGATAATCTTTCGCGCAGCGGATGACGACTTCGCGCCAGAGACGCGAACACTCGAGAACATTTGCTTTATCAACGGACAATACTTTCTTGCGGCGCTTCTCAGCCAGCTCAAAGGCAACGCCGGTGATGCGCTCGATGGCCGGTTCGCCGTAGGTCATGGTGTTGGTGGCGACGCGGGAGCCCGGCGCACCCGCGATGGAACGCGGCTCTCCGAAGTAAAGTCCTCCCAGTAACTCGCGGACAATCATGATGTCGGTACCGCGAACGAGATCAGAGCGCAGCGGAGAACAATCTTCCAGCGCGGGAAAACAGATAGCGGGACGCAAGTTAGCGTAGGCGCCAAGTTCGCGGCGCAAACGCAAGAGTCCCGCTTCGGGGCGAAGGTGATTGGGATAGTGGTCGAACGCGGGATTTCCGACAGCGCCCATCAGCACCGCGGAAGACGAAAGGCAAGCCTGGACGGTGTCGGCGGGCAAAGGATCTTCTGCTACGGCCAGTGCCGCGCCACCAATGTTCTTGTGCCGGAGCTGAAGCTGATGGCCGAATGCGCCCGCGGCGGCCTGCAGGACAAGAACGGCTTGCTCGGTAACTTCGGGGCCGATGCCGTCGCCTGGGAGGATGGTGAGGTTTAGAAGCATGCGGGAACTAGTCTAACGCAAGCTCCTCTGGCGGTACGGAGCACGCTACACACCCCAAAGGTAATCTTCCTGATCGTGGTGTTGATCAGTTGGAACGGGTAGCGGCAACCCGAATGCGTTGGGTTGCGGCACGAGCGGAAATCGCTGCGATTCCTGCGCTGATACGCTCGCGGCGGCCGCAACCGCAGTGGGCATCGACTCGAACAGCGGTGTGGCCGAAGCTGCGGGTTTGTGGGTTTCGCGAATCAATTCCAGCAGGTGATGATCTTCGACGTGCTTGATCTTGTCGGCTAACCGCACAAAGCGTCGGTAAATGTCATCCAGTGCGCGGCGGTCAAACTGGTAGCCGAGCTGTTCACAGCGAATGTTGAGCGCGTGACGGCCGGAATGCTTGCCCAGCACGAGCTTCGAATCGGGCACGCCCACGGATTGCGGCGTCATAATCTCGTAGGTCAATGGATTCTTGAGCACGCCGTCCTGGTGGATTCCCGCTTCGTGCGCGAAGGCGTTGCGTCCGGTAACAGCTTTATTCGGCTGCACCGGCACGCCTGTAATCTCGCTCAGCATTTGGCTGGCGCAGAAGAGTTGTTCGCCCACGATGCCGGTCTCGTAGGGATAGCGATCGCGACGGACGCGCATAGCCATTACGATCTCTTCGAGCGCGGCGTTCCCGGCACGCTCGCCAATGCCATTGATGGTGCACTCCACTTGGCGAGCACCGGCGGCGATGGCAGCCATAGTGTTGGCCACTGCCATGCCGAGATCGTTGTGGCAGTGGGCCGAGATAGTGACGTTCTCGATTCCCTTCACGCGGCGGCGGATGGTCGAGATCAATTCGCCGAATTCAGAAGGGATGGTGAAGCCAACGGTATCCGGAATATTGAGCGTGGTGGCGCCAGCTTCCACTACCGCTTCGAGCACCTTGCAGAGAAAATCGCAATCGGTGCGAGTGGCATCTTCCGGCGAAAATTCTACGTCATCGCAAAGCGACTTGGCGAAGCGGACGGCGTCGCGGGCCTGCGCCAGGCATTGATCGCGCGTGATGCGCAGCTTGTACTGCAGGTGAATGTCGGAAGTAGCAAGGAAGACGTGGATGCGCGGGCGGGCAGCGTCTTTCAAGGCTTCCCAGGCGCGCTCGATGTCAGGGCGGCAGGCGCGGGCGAGTCCCGCAATGACGGGCCGGCGGATGACCCCAGCGATGGCCTTCACCGCTTCGAAATCGCCGTCAGAGGCGATGGGGAAGCCGGCCTCAATCACATCGGCGCCGAGGCGGTCGAGCTGATGAGCCAGACGCAGTTTTTCCTGATGGTTCATGCTGCAGCCAGGCGACTGTTCTCCGTCGCGCAAAGTCGTGTCGAAAACGGTGATGCGAACTTGCTCAGCGGTCATGAATCTTCCTCTGGAACAGCGTGCTGTATAAGCCTCTATGGTACGGGTGCGAGCGACTTAACCAACGCTTATAATTTTATATTGATAATTAGATAATCTTATATAATAAGATTTGCTAATGGAAAGAATAGATTCTATTAAGGAATGAGCTTATGGAACTTTCGCAACTGGAAGTTTTTCTGAGCGTCGCGCGCGAGCGCCGATTTTCCCGCGCTGCGGAAAAACTTTACCGCACGCAGTCGGCGGTAAGCCAAACCATCCGCAAACTGGAGGATGAGCTGGGGGAGAGCCTGTTTGACCGTTCCTCGCGGGAAGGCGTTCTCACCGATGCCGGGCAAGTGCTCTATGAATACGCCGAGAAGTTGTTGAACCTGAGGCATGATGCGCACGAGTCGCTGGCGGAATTGCGAGAATTGCAGAAGGGAAAGCTGGTGATTGCAGCCAATGAATTCACGGCGCTTTATTTGCTACCAGTGCTGGCGGAGTTTCGCCGGCTCCATCCTATGATCAAAATCACCGTGCAGCGGGCGCTGGGCAGCCGCATTCCGGATGATGTTTTGCAACATAGCGCTGAGCTGGGCGTGCTGTCCTACAAGCCGGAGGAACCACGGCTGCATTCAGTGGTGACCTATCTCGACGAGTTGGTGTTGGTAGTTCCTCCCAAGCATCCGCTGGCTGCGGCGCGGGAGGTGAGCATCCGGCAACTGGGAGCGGAGTCGTTTGTGGCGCACATCGTTTCCTCGCCCTATCGCGAGAAAGTCCTGCAGACGTTCCAGAAATACAAGACGCCGCTGCACATGGATCTTGAGCTACCCACGTTGCAGGCCATCAAGCAGTTCGTGGCCCTGGGAAGCGGCGTGGCGCTGATGCCCGAGATCAGCGTGGAAACGGAAGTTGCTCGCGGCGAACTGGTAAGGATTCCAGTACGGGAGCTGCACGTGCAACGCAAGCTGCGTTTGATTTATCGGAAGGAGGCAGGACTGTCCCATGCGGCGCGGGCATTTCTGAAGGTGGCCGAGGCGGTGGCGACGGAGCGAGCCGGCCGTTACCGTTTTCAGCGGGAGAGTTAGAGCGAGACGAAGCGAAACCCTCCTCATCCTATGTCCTGCGACGATCCACGTGGTATTTGTTCAACTCAGCAGTCGGCGCAGACTTCTCCCCGCGGAAACGCCGCCAAGGCTTCACTTAGGCTGGAGTGAATCTCGAGGATTGAATCCACATGGGTCAGATCCAGCAACTCCCGCACCAGCGGGCTGGGACTAGCCCACTTCAAGTCTGCATTTCTGGACTGAGCCCAGGAGCGGAGCAGTACCAGTTCGCCGATGCCAGCACTGTCGATGGAGCTGACACCGCTGAGATCGAGAATGATCTTTCCTCGTTTCTCAAGAACTTCACCCACGAGGTTTGAGAGCGCGACTGCTTCGTCGCGGTAGACGATGCGCCCCTGGCAGTAAACGATGACCACGTCGCCGCGATATCGAGTTTCCAAACTAAGCTTCAACTTTGACTCCTTTGATTGAATTCCGAGGTCAGCCAGTTCATGCGGCGACGGGCATGTTTGCCAAGTGCTGTTCATAAATTGCATCCTATTAGATAGACGCAAGCAGAGGGCTTTCGGAATCATGAAAAGAACGTAAATTCTTATAGCTCGTGCCAAACTTGCATCTGCACAAATTTGGAAGGCGGGCATCTTAGGCGTCGGGTACACTGCATCTAACGAATTTCACGCAATCGGGTAGAATTTGCTGCTGGCATAAATTGCCGGAGGAGGAATTATTTTCGTGTCAAAAACCGCAGCCGTGGTGCTGGCATTCCTGAGCTTCATGCTGTTCGCAACCACTTCGAGGGCGCAATTACTCCCGAGTGGAAATGTATATGTCGGTGCTGCCTACGGCGATTCCGTCGATGTGATAAACCGCTATACGTTCCGCGGCTGGAATGCCTCTTTCGAAGATTTCCCGTTCTCAAGATATCCCCATCTTGGAGTGGTATTGGATGGTAGCGGCTTTTACCGGCTCGGAGTGCAGCAGTACAACTTATTTCTGGGACCCCGGCTTTCTTTTAATTACGGGAAGTGGCGACCGTTCGTCCAAATCATGGGCGGAGCGCAACGCATGACATCAGACGGTACGTCGCATTACCCTATCGCGGAGGATGCCGGCGGCGGGGTGGATCGCAAGTTCCAGTTCCTCTTCATGAAGCATTTTTCCTGGCGCCTGCAGTTCGACTACATGCGTACCCATCTCTTGAGCGCCACTCAGAACGATATCCGGGGCTCGACCGGACTGGTTTGGCGGTTCTGAGCAATCATGTGGCTCAGAAATCGGCAGTCTGGCTTTTTCGCTTTCGAAAGTTGTTTGTAATTTCTTGTCAATCTGGAGGTCGCGGGGCGCGGGTACCCACAATTTCAACCCGTTTCGATTGACTCATTGCTGCGCTTGGGCATCTAAGCTTTTGGCAGCACTCCATTTCTATCACATTAGAAAGGTACAGAAATCTTTATGCGAAAAATCGGCTTCATCCTGTTTGCTCTGCTTTTATTCGCAGGGCTGGCAAGCGCCCAGGTTCCCACCAGTGGGAACGTTTTCTTCGGCTACTCGTACGAAAATGTGAGTTCGTCCGCGCTCGATTTCGCCAATACGACACGGTCAAACCTGAACGGATGGGAGGCATCGGTGGAAGGCAAGGTGTTTCCCTGGGTTGGATTTGTGGGGGACGTTGCCGGACACTACGGAACGCAGGGCTATCAGTTCGATCTGGGTGGAGTGCTTACCCCGGTAAACGTCAACGCCCACGAAATCACCGCGATGTTTGGGCCGCGAGTCTCGGCTAGCGTCGGAAAGTTCCGCCCATTTGCCGAAGCTTTGTTTGGCGTCGGGCATATCACCACAACTCAGAGCGCCTCAGTACCGGACAATTTCGTGCAACCCAGCGAGACCTCCTTCGCCTGGGCGCTAGGCGGCGGCCTCGACTACAAAATCATCCGGCCCATTGCGTGGCGCTTCCAGGGAGACTACCTAGAAACGCGCTACTTCAGTACGACGCAAAATAATGTACGGTTGTCGACGGGGATTGTGGTGCGTTTCTGAGAACGGCACACAGATTCTTCCGGTCCCAAGCAAAGCAGGATCCAGCTGGTTGGCGGGATCCTGTTTTTTGTGGCCACCAAGAAAATCGATGTGAAGATCGGATGGGCGAAGTCCCCAGCTTAGGTCTGCCAGTATTTGTGATCGCGCAGGAAATAGTTTTGGTTCCAGTAGTTCATTGCAGTTTTCAGGAACAGCCATCCCACGCGCAGATGTCCCATCTTCCTGAATCGGCGGTTCGTCGTGTAAACGCCGCCGCGGACGATCCCAAAGCGTTTACGCTCTACCTGCTGGCTGAGCAGATAATCTTCGGCGAAGGCCACTTGCTCGTGAAATCCGCGGAGTTGCCGGAATTGTTTCACCTCAAACAGCATGAACATTCCCGTAGCAAACGGATGATGCAGGCGCGACAGGTATTGAAAGAAGTCGTTGCCAACATAGAACAACTTATCGATCCAGCTACCATCGCGACATAGGATGTTCGTGGTCACGCAGTGAAGCTGTTTGCGCTGAGCCAGTTCTACAGCGCGTCGCACCACCGAAGGATGCGCGAGCTCAATATCGGCATCGAGGAATAGAACGTAGGTGCTATCGGCTTGGGCCGCTCCCAGGTTGCGGCCGACCGAAGGCATTCCACCGCGGATCACGCTGACGTTCAGCAGGTCGCGGAAACCGAGAACAATTTCGGGAGTGCCGTCGGTCGAGTTGGCATCAGCTACCAACACTCTCGTACTCGACATCTTCGAGTAGTCCTGATTCGTCACCGAAGTCAGCAAGCGCGGAATCAGCTTCGCCTCGTTCTTGGCCGGAATCACGATCGTCAACTCGCTCGTTGTATTCATGGATGCGAACCCCCTGTTCGTCAACGGTGAGATAAGTCAGACGGGAATCGACCCATCCGCCTGAATTGTAGTAATGAATTCCATCCTGTTCGACATGGACGGCTTCGTGTGTGTGGCCGCAGAAAATGCGGCCTACATCGTGCTGCCGCGCGTATTGCAAAGCGCCCGCGGACACCTTCGACGACATGCGCAACCAGCGCGTATTCAGACGGTCGATAAGCCGCACGATCGGCTTGCTTTTGAAATCCAACTTCTGCAGTTTGAGATATAACGAAGTGCCCAGTTGGCTGAGCCTCATGTTGTTCACCTGAAAGCCGTCAAACTGATGTCCGTGAATCGCGATGTGGCGCTGTCCGGCAAACTGCCAGGCGTAGCGCTGGTAAACCCGCACGCCCACCAGGTGCGACATGATGTTCGTGAGGCCGTGATCGTGATTGCCTTCCACCCACACCACTTCGATTTTGCGCTTAGGGTTCGACAGCTTGCGGATGTAGCCGAGAAACTTCCAGTGCTCTTTGGTGAGGCGTGCGAAATTGAGGTCGGCGAAAATATCGCCGAGAAGAATCAAACGGTGGAAGATATTTTCCTTGAGCACGCGGGTGGCTTCCCGCGCATGGCTCGTCTCCGCGCCGAGGTGCAGGTCGGAAAGGATCAGCGTGTTGCACACGGGCAGATCCATAATTCGATCGTAGGGAAGGAATGTTACGGGGCGATGAACATTGCATCAAAATTAGTGCAATAGTAACCAAGGAAATAACCGTTGAGTAGAGAAGGACTTAGCAGCCGCGAAGGAGGCAAATATCACAGCAATGTGAACGTCTTTGCGGTTTCCATGCAGCCAGAAGCTGTATCACGCAAGTAACTACTTCTGAGTGGGCGGCACGTATTCCTTCGGCACGGCCGAACCTTCCCCGAAAAAGAATTGCTCCAATTGCTTAACGATAACTTCCTGATCTTCGCGGCGGGCTGGGTTCAGGCGGTATTCATTGAGCAGCATCTTGCAATGTTCCGTCCACATCCTCCAGGCGTCCTGAGAGACGTTGTCGTAAACTTTGCGGCCCAGATCGTTGTCGAAAGGAGGCTCGTCCAGTCCGGGCAGCTCTCTCTTCAATTTCACGCAAAACACAGTGTGCGCCATACACTTCCTTCGTTCAGGAATTGGTCACCCTAAGGACCAATTATAAGGGACGATAGCTGAAGAACTGCGCACAGAAGACAACAATAGAGTCGCAGCAGAAAAACAAACCGCCAGGCTCAACGTTTTGCCGGGGCCTCGGCATATTCCGCTAGGGTTTTCACCAACTCTTCGGCAGTCACTGGAGAGTCCTGCTCTGGATTCGTGCCAACCTCCGTGACCTTACCCTTAATGCCAACGTAAACCGCATTGTAGGGCTCGTCACCGACGTTCTCAACCTTGTGCTTGAAGGGCGGGAACCAGCGAGCCTCGCCGGCCTTGGAGTACACTTCCGTCACCTTCCCGTTCTGGTCAGTAAACCGGAGGTGCCCTCCCGTCACAACGACTACCACCCCACCGGGATGGTCGTGCATTTCTGATTTCTCGTGCGGACCATAGTGGACACTGACAACCTGCACCCGTTCATTTTCAAACTGAAGTCTGTAGTGCTTGGGTTCCACCTTCGTAGGATCTTGTGCAACGGCGGAATTCGCTGCCAGACACAAAATCGCCGCTGCGCAGAGATATCTGCACAACATTCGCGGGCCTCCTCAGGTGAAAATCTAAGATCGGAACTCTTGATCTCTTGAACTGAGGTCACGCTACTCTGGCTACATAAAGCCTGTCAAGAACTCGAAGCTCATCCGCCTCAAAGTGGTTAATCGGCTCCGCTGAGGGCGGCGGACAAAGAAAACGGACCCGCTTCCGACGGATCCGCTCCGGTCCGGCAACCTGCCGACGATTCGCGCAACTATTTCTTGTCCGGGTCCTTGCCTTGATCCGGGGTCTTTTCCTTGCTCTTGTCTTGAATGGAGAGCAGTTCTACCTCAAAGATGAGGGTGGAGTCGGGCTCAATCCCGGGGCGGCCGGACTCGCCGTAGGCAAGATCCGATGGGACGAACAGTTGCCACTTCGACTCGACCGGCATAAGCTGAAGCGCTTCCGTCCATCCTTTGATCACACCACTTACAGGAAATGTCGCGGGCTGCCCGCGCTTGTAGGAACTATCGAACTCCGTACCGTTGATGAGGGTGCCGCGATAGTTGCATACCACGGAGTCGCTCGCTGTGGGTTTCGGGCCCGTGCCCTCTTTCAGAATCTTGTATTGCAGACCGCTGGGCAGCGTGACCACGCCTTCCTTCCCTTTGTTCGCCGACAGAAAAGCGTCTCCCTCTTTCTTGTTCGCGGCCGCGGCCTCTTGCATCTTTTCCTGCTGCTGCTTGCGCAGATCGTTCTGCACTGCCGTAATCGCGGCCTGTGCTTCTTCGTCGGTAAGCAGAGTCTTACCGCCCGTCAGGCCGTCCTTCAGTCCGCGCGCCAGAATCGCCGGATCGACCGGAACGGACTGCTTGTGAAGATTCTCCCCCATCTTCATCCCGAGGGAGTAGCTGAATTTATCCTTCTGCGTTTTGAGAGCCAGGGGAGTTGCGCTCCCAGCCGTGGCGGACGTCCGCTTCGTTGCGGGAGTCTGCGCCTTGGCTGAGGGAGCCGGAGATGGAGTAACCGGTTGAGTCGTCGCTGCTGGAGTCTGCTGCGCCAGGGCATGGCCTAGCAGCAACACCCCAGTCGCCAATATGTTTACTGCCGTGGTAAGGGATTTGTGCATTTAGGTATTGTCACATCGGGAAGAACATCTGGGCAAACGCATGGAATCCCCAGAGTCTTGTAAGTAAACTTTTGGTGGGCCCGCAAGGATTTGAACCTTGGACCAATGGATTATGAGTCCACTGCTCTAACCGCTGAGCTACGGGCCCTCAAAACCATAATAACCCATGACATTGCACGGCCCTCTTCTAGTAACGGTGTGTAGCAGGTGATGTGCAGCAGCGGGTTGTCGGCACACGTTTCCGTAAGCAGAGTGAGTAGGAACAGGCGCCTGCCACGGTGTCAGGACTCGCGTGTCAGCGCGATTCTTTGAGGGCTAAGCAAGCGATGGGCAAGGCTGAATAAGCCCCAACCGCCGCGTGTTTTTTGTCCTGACCGCCCTCCACGAAAATGACTAGCGGCCGACGCCTGCCGGATGTTTCTCCTCCTGCGTCTCTTCGGCCCTGGAGGCTTGCGCCAATGCCGCTGTGAGCGCCATTCCTTCGGCGCTTCGCGCTTCCTTCGCAATTCTGCCCCTGAGCAACGGCCTCAGGATAAATAGGGAGCAGATTGCCGCGATAGCACACAGTACAGCCGAAATGTAGAACGGCACCGCAAAAGAGCCGCCGAAGTATGCAGCCAGAGCTGCCGCCCCAAATCCGGCAAACACGGAAGCCGCTCCCTTAGCCGTATATACCATGCCATAGTTGGCGGAGGCATTCTTGGGGCCGAAAATATCTCCCGTTGTTGCCGAAAACAAGGAATAGATCTCCCCCCAGAAAAGGAAGATAAACGAGAACAGCACCAAAAACGCTAACGGAGCTCCCGCTATTTTGGTCACCAGGAACACCAGGACCGCTTCGACGCCGAAGGTTAGAAACATCGTGCGTTCTCGCCCCAACCGGTCCGAGACCGAGCCCCACAAGATTCTGGACAGAGCGTTGCAAAGCGAGGTCAAGGTTGCGGTCAGCGGAACAATTGCTAGACCCCATATCTTCGCTTCGCTCACATGGAGCGACTTGGCAATCTGTGAGAGGTTCGCGGTAGCGATCAGCCCGCCTGCGGTCGCAAAGAAAAACATCGTGTAAAGCAGGTAGAACTCGGGCCTTCCAAGGGTTTGAATCCAGGTAAAGTTCACCTTCGACTGCGCGACGGCCTTGTGTACTTGCTTCGCCTTCTCGTCCCACCCAGCCGGAACCCAGCCGGTAGGCGGATGGCGGAGGATCATGGCGGCAGCGAATGCAACGATGCCCTGGCCAAGCCCCCAGACAGCCATCGCATGCGCCCATCCCATGCCGTGGATCGAATGGGCGATGGGCAGGATGGTGAGGGCGGCGCCGCCGCCGAAGCCTGCGGCCGTCAATCCAGCGGCCAATCCGCGGCGGTCCGGGAACCATTTCAACGCGTTGGCCACACAGGAAATGTAAATGATTCCTGCTCCGGTTCCGGAAATAACGCCGTAATAGATGTACAAGTCAAGAGGGGACTTGGCGACAGTCCCACCCAGCACCCATCCGAGCGCGATACACATCGCGCCGAACGTCATAAGCTTCCGGATGCCGAACTTGTCGACAAAGTACCCTGACACGGGCATAGGCCATGTCTCAAACAGAATAAAAGCCGAGAACACCGCTGCGATTTTCGCGTAAGGCACTCCGGGGAATGTCAGTTTCATGCCTGGCGTAAAGAGCGTGAAGGCATACTGATAGTTGGATATGACGATCATCGCGATGATGCCGCACACCAACTGGATCCATCGGTTGCCAGCGATGCTGCCGTAGGCTTCTTTTGCGCTGTCTGGCTGACTGGGAACTAAAATTTGGGTAGCCATAAGTTCTTTCTCCTAGTGAAGCAAATGCGGATTTCCTCCCGCACTGAGGTGAAGCCCCGCACTTCCACGAATGCATCGCAAATCAGACCACCCCCTGGGGGGATAAACGAATATTGGATCTTCGGGATGATTTCAGGGGTTCGGCTGGATGACGACAAACTGGGGCTGCGAGGTCGGTGCTCAGGCTTGAAGCTGGAGGATTCAGGAAGAGCGCCCAAGCACGTCGCAGGTTCGCGACGGCGATCATCGCGAACCTGCCGTCGTGCGTCCGAACCCAGCGATTAGGGATCGTGGATTCTGTACCAAAGGAGGTCACATTCGTGGCCACGGGCACCCTCCTAGCTAACTGTCACAACTGCGCGTCTCTTGCTCGTCTCTATTCGCCTGGCACTCCTTGGCGGAAAACATCCGGGTAAATGAAAAACCCGCCCCCTTTTTGAAGGGGGCGGCGGGTCTATTCGGTTTCAATATCCTTCTGGAGCGGAATGATTCCCGGCACCAGCCATTTGTTCCACATGTCATCGATTTTGCTCTGGAAGTAGTCGATATCCTCCTCGATGAAATGCGCAAACCTTCCCTGTTTGAGCAAATAATCACGCACCGGCAGACGTTTGAATCGGCCGCTGGCGATCTGTTCGGTCTTGCCGTAGAGCTTCAGCTTTCCGTTTTCGACCTCGTACAGAGGCCAAATGCCGGTGTTCACAGCCAGTTCGCCCAGCTCGAACGAAAGCACTGGATCGAAGTCCCAGCCCTTCGGGCAAGGATTGAGGCAATGAATGAAGGTAGGGCCGCCAACGGACAGCGCCTTGCGAACGCTGTTCATTGCCTGCAGCGGATATGAGGTAGAGATGGTTCCTACATACTTCACTGTGGGATGCCCAACCAGCATTAACGGCGCCATGTTCTTTTTCCAGCGGTGATTCATGATGCGCTTTACTTTTCCTGGCGTGCTGAACGAGGTGTTGACGCCATAGGGCGATGTCCCGGAAATCTGGATATCGGTATTGGCATACGACTCGTTGTCGTACATCAGGATCAGCAGGTTGTAATCGGGATGGCACATGGTGGCTGAGATTGCTCCCAGACCCATGTCCGCGCCGCCGCCATCGCCGCAGAAGGCGATGACGTTGATGGGCTCGTCCTTCATGACGCCCTTGCGCATCTGGACGCGGAGTGAAGCCGCCGCTCCCAGCGCAGCGGAGCCCGAACTGCCCAGCTGTGTATGCATCCAGGGGACGCCCCAGGGAGTAGCGTAGTAAGAAGTGTTAGCCACGTACATGCACCCAGTACTTCCCAGAATGATGGTCCTGGGACCTGCGGCCTTCGCCATCAATTTCATGATTTGCGCAGACTCGCAGCCCTGACAGGTGCGGTGGCCGGACGTGTAGTACTCCTCGTGCGGAACCTTCTTGACTCCTTTGAAGGCTTCCAGCTCTTGCGTCGGTTTTTCATCTACAAATGTGCTCATAATTGTTTTGTCCTTTCCGGCTATGAATAGCGCCACGCGTTGAAGCGCGCTATCCCCGCAGCCCAATCCATTGCGTCAGGGGTTGCGCCTTACCTTGTGCGGCTTGGAACACGATATCGGTCATCGATTCCACGTCTGGTACGGTCACTTCGCGGCCACCCAATCCACCGATGAATCCAATCACTGGCGGGCGGGTTTTGCTGTTGCTGTACATGGCGGACCGAACTTCGGTCGCCACCACGCCACTCAAGTCCGGCGAACCGAACGAGAAGTCGCGATCGAGTACGCCGATGGCCTTGAAACGCTCCAGGCACTTGCCAATTTCTTTACCGGCAAACGGACGGAACCAGCGCAGACGAACGAACCCGACTTTCTTGCCCTGTTCGCGCATCTTCCGGATTGCGACCTTGACCGGCGTCGAGAGTGTTCCCATGCCCAGCAGTACGACTTCCGCATCTTCGGTCATGTACTCTTCGAAGAATGGGTTGCCATACTTGCGTCCAAACGTTTTTTCGAACTCGGCATAGACTTCGCGAATCACATCGCATGCAATTTCAGTGACTGCAAAGTTCTGCCGCCGAATTTCCATCACCCAATCTTCGTTGACCTGTGGGGCCACCGAAATAACGTTGTCGGGGTGGAGAAGCAGATCGCCGCGGTTGTAGGCAGGCAGGAACTTCTTGACCTGCTCGGCCGTCGGGATCTTCACCAGGGCTTGGGAGTGGGTGAGGAACGCGCCGTCGCAACTGATGGCCAGGGGCACGAACATGCGGCGGTCTTCTGCCACACGATAGGCGATCAAAGCTGTGTCCAGTGCTTCCTGCGCACTATCAACCCAGGTCAACATCCAGCCCAGGTCGCGGACGGCCAGCGCGTCGTTGTGTTCTACGCCGAAGGCGCCGGGATCGTCGAGCGCCCGGTTGCCCACCATTGCGATCAAAGGAATACGCAGAGCCGGAGTTACGGTCAGCGCTTCCATGGCATACATCCAGCCAACGCCGCTCGAACCGCAGAACACGCGTGCTCCGCAAACCGACGCGTGCTTCACGATTTCGAATTGAGAATGCTCACCTTCCGCCACGATATATTCGCAATCCATCTCGCCATCTGCGACCAACTGGCTGATGTATTGCATGACCGTGTCGTAAGGCCGGATTGGGTAAGCCGTGACCACATCCACGTTGGCCAATTTGCAGGCAATCGCAATGGCCTCGGCGCCTGTGATCAGGGCTTCCTGCTCGGTGCCTTTTTTCTTTTCTTCAACCGGTAGTGTTAATGTCGCCATTTCAATCTCCTTGTTTTTCGAGCTAAGTTTTCAGGCCGCATCTACAAGTTCATGCAGGGCTGCTAGCCTTTCTTAGCGATTTCCAGGGCCTCGGGGACCTGTTCTGCATACTGGCCGCGATAACGGAATCCATGAGACCGCTTCTCGATCGGTTCGGCTTTCTCGATGGTGCTTTCGAGCCATTTCAAATAAGCATCTTTGTCATTCCGGAACGCTTCCCACTGGCTCTTGTTGTCGTGGAATTCGGACTCGTTCACCATATGGACGCAGTCCTTAACGGGGCAAACCTCTTCGCAAACGCCGCAACCGCAGCAGGCTTCGAGGTTGGCATCGTAGGTTCCTTCGGGGGTGACGTCGAAGGACGCATCCGGACAATTGAGCCAGCACAACGTGCACTTGGTGCAGGTCGAGAAGTTGATGACCGGCCGCAGGGTGCGCGTGGAATACTTTTTGAACAGCTCGTTGCGGGCGGGCCGGAAGCCTCCGACTTTACCCGTCGCTGGATCCGGATATGGTCCACCTTGCGGCTGTCCTTTGATCGAGACAGCGGACCGCATGTCTTCCCAACCGGGCTTCTCGAACGCGAACGGCACTTCGGGGTTGCCCTGACCAGCTTTAACCGGCACGGTGGTGAAGCGCTCGAAAGCGTTGCGAGCGGACGTGACCTTCGCGGCGCTCTTCAGCTTTTCGTTGATGAACTGCTCCACCGACTTCAGGCTGAACACTTCCGGCAGCGCCTTGGCGATGGCGCCAAGAACGCGAACATCCGTGTGGTCATCTTTGAAGACCCACATGCCAGAGAAGCTGGTGATGCCCTTCATAATTCCCAGCTTGTAAGGCTCTTCCCGACGGTGAATGCTCTTCAGCAGAGTGGGTGCATCCTCAAGGGAAATTACGATGAGAGTATGTCCCGGCTTCAGAGCGTGATGCACCGGCTGCAATCCGTACCATGCCCAGGACTCTCCGCCCTTGCAGAGCGTGTCATCGAGAACCAGGGTGAGGTCAACTTGTTTCGGCTCGTATTGCGCCATTCCGGCTTCGAGCGTCAGTTCGTCGTTGGCGACGATTGCGAAACTCTTGGCTGGAATGCCGTTGCGTTCAGGAGCATCCCCATAACGGCCAAAGGAAATGCCCAGTTTGCCTTCGTTGTGCGCTGCTAAAACAATGTCGCGCGTTATATTCTTCGCTAGAGTCTTTTGGAAGACTCCTCGGTAGATTACTTCGACCGCGAATAACTGACCCATTTGGCAACCTCCATTCTCTTAGAGCTTTTTCAGTACGACGGTTTCAATTTCCTGCACGTGCCGGCGCATCGCAGACTCAGCGGCTGCGGCGTCGCCCAACTTCAAAGCGGACAGAATCCGGTGGTGACCGGCAAGCGATTTTTCCTGCCGCCCTTCCACCTGCAACGAGCTTTCCCGTGTTTCGCGCAACAAATCCATCAACACATCCACTACTTTTAAGATCACTCCGTTGTCGGATGCCAAGGCAATGGCGTAGTGGAACTCGGAGTCCTCTTCGATTCCAAGTTCACCCTGACGTACTTTTGCTTCCTGGCGTACGAGAATGTCCTCCATGTCGGCGATTGCGTCGCGAGTGATGTGCAAAGCGGCGCGTCCCGCCAGCGGTGGCTCGATCATCTTGCGCACGTCGATGAGTTCCTCGACCATCTTCCGCTTTTCCAGAAGCGCGGTTGCCAGTGGATTGCTTGGTTTCGCGGCGGGACTGCAGACCACCGTGCCGATGCCCTGGCGCGGCTCAAGGAGACCCATCAGCTCCAAGGTCCGGATTGCGTTCCGCACTGAATCGCGGCTCACGCCCAGTATCCGGACCAGTTCGCGTTCTGGGGGAAGCAGATCGCCAGGCTTCAAGTCTTCCGTAATGCGCCGCTCAAGTTGCCTGGCGACTTCCTGATAGACCTTGTTTCTGGGGATCGCTTCGAAGCCGACCTTCGCGGGTGATTCAGTGCCTAGCATCTCAATGGTCTGATGACTGACCACTTGATTTCAGGCCTAAACCCAAACTGGCGCAATGATCCAAATCACGGTTCAATGTGACATTTGGGCGAGCAAAGTTGCGGCGATGGCTTTAGCTGGGACGCTCTCTCGCTGTCGATTGAGGGCAAGCAGTTCATGGAGAAGAACTTGTGTGACAGAATCCGTTGTCCGCGGGGCGGTCTCGCACAACTGCAAGCCCGTCAGCAAGATCAAACAGAGAAAAGCCAAACTTGATTTCATGCGCAGTTAGAAACACTCCCAGCAGAATCCTAAGCTGGAATAATCTCCACAAGTAAGAGAGAATGATGACGTCGTGTCTTGCGAGTCGACACGGCGCCCACGGCAACTCAAAGCACGAAGGATATGCTATCCGAGACGCCGAGGTTGAAGTTTGTGCGACGCCTGCCGAGTCTCCATCCAATCGCAGGCGATGCTCGTCGGCATCAACAATCTTCAACGACGAATACCGGAATCATCCGCGGTTCGTTTTACGGAGAGACATTACTATGGCCACTACAACGATAGAAGTCGAGGCAGCGTCGAGTAACCATCGGCACGTCAAGCTGGAACGCTGGGTCGAAGAAGTAGCGCAGATGTGCAAACCCGATCGCGTTCACTGGTGCGATGGTTCGCCTGAGGAATACCAGGCGATGCTGCGGCTGCTGGTACTCACCGGGACAGCTATCCCGCTGGATTCGGCGAAGCGGCCGAACAGCTTTCTTGTCCGGTCAGACCCTGCCGATGTGGCTCGCGTTGAGGATCAGACTTTTATCTGCTCGCGAGCCGAGGAAGAGGCTGGCCCCACGAACAACTGGGAAGATCCGACGAAGATGAAACAGAAGCTGGCGGGATTGTTCGCGGGTTCGATGGTGGGTCGTACGATGTTCGTAGTTCCATACAGCCTGGGTCCCATCGGTTCGCCAATTGCAAGGATCGGAGTGGAGATCACCGACTCAGCCTACGTTGTCGCCAGCATGCACGTCATGTCGCGCGTGGGAATTCACGTGCTTGAGGTTCTCGGCGAAGATGGCGAGTTTGTGCGTGGGCTGCACTCGGTCGGTATGCCGCTCGGTCCCAACCAGCCAGACGCCACCTGGCGCTGCAACAAGGAGCATAAGTACATCTGCCATTTTCCGGAAACGCGCGAGATCTGGTCGTATGGTTCCGGCTACGGTGGCAACGCGTTGCTGGCGAAGAAGTGCCACGCGTTGCGGATTGCCTCCGTGCAGGCGCGCGACGAGGGCTGGATGGCCGAGCACATGTTAATTCTGAAGGTGATAAGCCCATCGGGTGGAGTGAAGTACATGACCGGCGCATTTCCTTCAGCTTGCGGCAAGACCAACTTGTCGATGGTGATTCCGACCATTCCAGGATGGAAGGTGGAAGCCATCGGCGACGACATCGCATGGATGAAATTCGGCGCGGATGGCCGGCTTTATGCCATCAACCCGGAGTACGGCTTCTTCGGCGTAGCTCCGGGCACGAGTATGAAGTCGAACGCCAACGCGATGCTCAGCGTAACCAGAAACTCTATCTTCACGAATTGCGCGATGACGATGGACGGAGATGTATGGTGGGAAGGCATGACCGACGAGAAGCCCGCCAAGTTGGTGGACTGGCTACGCCGGCCCTGGAGCCCAGACTCACCAAGGAATGCAGCGCACCCGAATGCGCGGTTTACGGCCCCCGCGGCGCAGTGCCCGGTGATCGCACCCGAGTGGGAGGATCCGAAAGGCGTGCCGATCGATGCGATCTTGTTCGGCGGAAGGCGCGCGGGAATTGTTCCGCTGGTGACCGAAGCATTCAATTGGCAGCACGGAACTTTCCTGGGCGCAACGGTCAGCAGCGAGACTACGGCAGCAATCACCGGAAAAGTGGGACAGTTACGCCGTGATCCCATGGCGATGCTTCCCTTTTGCGGCTACCACATGGGCGACTACTTTGCGCACTGGCTCAAGATAGGAGCGCACTCCGCTGCATCGAAGCTGCCAAAGATTTTTTACGTCAACTGGTTTCGCCAAGACCAGAAAGGCAAGTTCCTATGGCCGGGTTACGGTGAGAACAGCCGGGTGTTGAAGTGGATCTTCGAGCGCTGCGACGGTAAGGTGCATGCGAACGACACACCGATCGGACGGATTCCCGAGGTGACCGATCTCGACACGGCGGGACTGGACATCAAAGGCGCCCATGTCGACGAACTGCTCAGCGTCGATCTCGAGGGCTGGCTGGCGGAAGTACCATTGATCCGGGAACATTTCGCCCACTTCGGCAGCCATCTTCCAGAGGGATTGAACGTTGAGGTGAACGCTCTTGAAGAACGTCTTCGAGCGGCGAAGCGATAGTTACAGCGGGTATATTTGTTCGCAGGACGCCTGACCGGCGTGCAAAATAATTCTCGTCGACACCGCAGACTTTTTTGGAACAGGGCCGCTCCTTGAGACCTCATTCCATCGGCCCAGCACACCTCGGATTCGCTTCGCCTCGCGAAAGACCTCCGGCTACGCCACGCCTCGCGCCTTTACAGGCGCCCCTATGTTAGCAGTCGAAGCCGTGCGCTCCGACTCTCTGACGGCGCGCGCTGCCATGGGCTTCAGCCACAGCAATGCCATGAACGCGGCAACCAGGTCGCACACAATCATTGCCCAGAAGACCTTCGTCCAGGAACCGGTCTTGGAAAATAGCCAAGCAGCGCCAGGCCCGGCAAAGGCCGCGGCCACCCCCTTGGCGGTATACACGATTCCATAGTTGGTGGTGGCCCACTTCTTGCCGTAGAGATCGCCGGTGATCGCCGGGAACAATGAGAAAATATTGCCCCATGCGAAGAAACACAGACCTGACAACACAACGAACCAGACAGGCCGGTTGATAAGTTGGAGCAGGGCAAACACCGCGAGTGCCTCCAAAACAAACGCGATGAAAATGGAGTTCTCCCGGCCGATATGGTCGGATAGCCATCCCCAGAACGGACGAGTAAATCCGTTCAGAATCCGGTCCACGGTGATGGCCACCACCAATGCGGTCATGCCGAAGGCCACGACGACTTTATCCACGTGGTAAGAAGAAGCCATGGGGTTGAGTTGTGCGGTAACCACTAGACCACCGAACGCTAACATGGTCATCATTAGATAGATGACATAGAAAGATGGCTGGGTCAGCATCTGCCACGGCGTCATGTCGACGGCAGAGGTATTCACCTTGGCCTTGATCTTCGCTTCCTTCTCTATCCAATCAGGTGGCGCCCAACCAACCGGCGGCTTGGCCAAAAAGAGAGCACACGCCAGCACAACCACGCCCTGGATAATTCCCCAGACGATGAACGTGTGCTGGTAGCCCGAGACCTTCAGCATGGAGGCGATGGGCGCGATCGTGGTCGCGGTGCCTACGCCAAACGCTCCGGCAGTCAGGCCGACGCAGAGGCCGCGGTGATCCGGGAACCATTTCAGTGCGTTCCCGATTGCGCCCCCATACACGATGCCGGCGCCGATGCCGCCCACTCCATACCAAAAATAGAGGCTGTTAATCGTCTCCGCACGGCCCGATCCGACCCAGCCCAGTCCGACCATGATCGATCCAATGCCCAGCATGAATCGGGGTCCGATCAGATCTACCAGGAATCCTTCAAAAGGTACGAGCCAGGTTTCCAGGGCGACGAATACGAAGAAGGTTACCTGGACAGCCTCCAGAGAGACGTGCAGATGAGCTTGTATCGGTTTGGTGAACAGAGTCCAGGCATACTGCAGATTCGCGATAGCCATCATCGCGACGATGCCTGCCGATAGCTGAATCCAACGATTGGGAATACGCGAGGGGTGAATGAGCGAGGCCGGGGATCCAGCCATAGATGTTACCTCCATGACGGCGCGTTATACGTTAACAGCGCACTGCAAGAAAACCGCCAGTCCCCTCGCGACTTCCTCTAGCAGAATTACTAGCTCCCGCCAACATGCTCTAACTTGATAGCGCGGAGTCAGCCTCCACTTCCATCAGGAGTAAAATCACATGGGAAAACCAGCCACTTTTTCCACATCTATCGACTTCAACTTGGAAGTGATGGACATCAATCATTGGTAAAGTCTGCGTGAAATCTTCCTCGCTTATTTCAATAATCTCGGCTCGCCACCGGATTTCTCGGCGGTAGTTTGCTGCCCTCTTGCAGGAAGGTTTCAGCACATCTTCAGTTTGATAGCGCAGCCACCCCACGTGGCCGTGAACGGAGAATCTTTTGGCTCGTGGCGAAAACCATGTTATATACTGGTCCGGTCATCGAACCACTTGCGGGAAGAAAAGTTAGCATGCTTCCAACGGACTGTCAAGAGTTCTCGAATCCGAGTTCTCGAATCCGAGCGGCGGCGAGGTTGGTAGCAACCGCGAACTCCCAGGGGATGTCGACAGGAAGCGTGAGATGCAACCGATGGATGAAAGCCTGCGCGCGCAGATCGAGACTTACCTGTCGCATGTCGATGCCCTGATCCGCCGCGGCGGCCAGGTTCGCGAGATGTTGGCGGCTGATCCCTCCAGTGCATCTGCGATGGCCGCTACTCGCACCTGGCAGGAAGACTGCGGAATAACGGTCAATCAATTGTCCGGAGGCAGTAAGGCCCATTGGCTTGCCCGGTCGTTTAGCGAAGCTTTCCTGATGCGCTCGGGGGCCGGTCCTGCGGTAGAAGGAGCGGCGCCGGCCGAGATCGTCCAGCGACTGCTCGGCGTTCTCGAGCAAGCGGTCGCCTCGCTCTCCCAAACTGATAATGGACCGGTCATTCCCGCATCGTCGGAAACGCCGCCTCCTCGCCGTTTCGAGTTTGTTCACAACCCCGATCTCCGGCCCATTGTCGAGCAGGCTTATGCCGATAGTCGCCGCGCCCTCGAGCAAGACGACTATAACCTGGCGCTGCTCACTTCTTGCGGAATCCTGGAGGCGCTCGTTACAGACGCTCTGGAACACAGGGGCTTGAGTGCACTTGCTGCCTCAGGCGCGCCCGCAGGGAAGATTCCCGACTGGTCGTTCGAGACGCGCCTCGCCGTCGCAGAGAGGGCAGGACTCATTCGCAGCGGGTGCGCCCGCCTGCCGGCAGCTGCGCGGACGTATCGAGATTACACCGATGCCAACGGAGAGCAGGGCCTGAAGGCGACGGTTTCCGCGCGCGATGCACGGCAGACTGGGCAGGTTCTTCGTGTGGTAATGAGAGATCTGGATCCCGGCCGGTAGATGCCACTAACGCACTGCGGTTCCGCCCCTGCCGAACCCGACGCGAGCAGAAACGAAGCTTCGCGAGCAAGTTTTTCAGGAGGATGTAATGGGAGTTCGAGATGCTTGGATCGAAAAGCGGTCGGCGGCAACGGTTGCCGCCAATGGTTCACGGAACGTGTCGCAAATGCATTATGCCCGCCAGGGTGTGATAACCGAAGAGATGGCCTTTGTCGCGCAACGCGAGAAGATTGAGCCGGAGTTGGTGCGCAGCGAAATTGCTCGGGGCCGCGCCATCATCCCTGCAAACATCCACCACAAATCGCTTGAGCCCATGGGGATCGGCATGGCGTTCAAGTGCAAGATCAACTCGAATATCGGCAATTCCTCGACCACGTCCAACATCGACGAGGAACTGAAGAAGCTCCATCACTCCGTGCACTACGGCGCCGATACGGTGATGGACCTCTCCACCGGCGGCGACATCCCCGCGATTCGCAAAGCAATTATCCAGGCCTCGCCTGTGCCGATCGGCACTGTCCCGATTTATGAGGCGCTCTCACGAGTGCGACGCAAGGAGGACTTGAGCATTGGACTGATGCTCGAAGTGATCGAGGAACAAGCCGAGCAGGGCGTCGATTACATGACCATCCACGCGGGCGTGCTGCGCGAGTTCGTGCCCTTGGTTCGCAATCGAATTACCGGCATCGTCAGCCGCGGCGGGGCGCTGCTGGCGCATTGGATGAACACGCACAAGAAAGAGAATTTCCTCTACGAACACTTCGACGATATCTGCAAGATCTTCAAGAAACATGATGTGAGCTTTTCGCTGGGCGACGGATTACGCCCCGGCTGCCTGGCCGATGCCAGCGATGCCGCGCAGTTCGCCGAGTTGAAGGTGCTGGGTGAATTGACGACGAAGGCATGGGAACACGATGTCCAGGTCATGATCGAAGGTCCCGGTCACATTCCGATGGATGAGATTGAGCTGCAGGTAAAGAAAGAAATGGAACTCTGCCACGAAGCGCCGTTCTACACGCTGGGCCCGCTAGTAATCGATATCGCGCCCGGTTACGACCACATTACCAGCGCCATAGGCGCAGCGATGATTGGCTGGCACGGCGCGTCGATGCTCTGCTACGTGACGCCGAAGGAACATCTGGGCTTACCCAACGCGGACGACGTGAGGCAGGGCGTGATCGCCTACAAGATTGCGGCGCATGCAGCCGACGTGGCGCGGCATCGCCCCGGCGCGCGCGACCGCGACGACGCGCTCTCCTACGCGCGTTTCTTATTCGACTGGAACAAGCAGTTCGACCTATCGCTCGACCCGGAAACCGCGCGCGCGATGCACGACGAAACGCTGAAGGACGATTTTTACAAGGACGCGAAATTCTGCTCCATGTGCGGTCCGAAATTCTGCTCGATGAACGTCACGCAACACGCCGAAGCGCTCGACGGTAAAGACCAGTCCGAGCGCCAGCAGAAATTCGTCGAGTTGCTGGCAAAGGTGGACAATTAGCGTGGGCTGCTGACTGCGAGTTCGCGCCCCTCAATCTTCCAGGTCTTGCCGGAATACCGGTTGCGAGGGATCGAGGCTGCCATCGATCACGGCCACCAGCAGGTTTCCGTAGGCGATCGTCGCCTCTGGCAGGGAGGCGTAGCCGCGCTCCCGCTGGAGAGCTCCGCCGTCCGCATAGATCAAGGTGAAATAGCGGCCTGATGAATACTGCAGTTCGAGCAACTTGTTCGGCATGTCAGGGTCGCCTTGCTGGCCGAGCACATCCATCAGCGCAATAGTCCACTGCCTACCCTTCGGGTCAGTGACCACCTCGCGTTCGAGGAATTGCCATTCGTCCATGCTCCACAGGGGCATACTTATTCAAGTAGCTGACCGAGTGCTCTTCCGACCTGAGCACCCGTAAATGGCTTCGGAACGAGCAAAACTCTGCGTGCCTTCCGCGAACGGAGGCTGGCCTCCGCAATCTCCGGTGTGTCGCTGATGATAACGACGGGAAGTTCCGCGTGACTTGGGTGGTGACGCACGCTGTCGAAAAGCGACTCGCTCATATCGAAAGCAGAACAATCGAGCACGACCGCATCGGCGCGATGCTCGATAACCAGATCGTTGACGGCGGTGGTATATCCCGCTGCGAAGACCTCGTAACCTAGGTCACGCAGCGAGAATGTAAGCAACTCGGCGATCTCAGGCGTGTCGTCGATAAGCAGGATGCGGCGCAAGCTTACGCTACTTTTTACCGGGTCCGGTACCAGGCAGCCGCGGCTTCTTGCCTGGACTGGGCTCCAGATCCATGACCCAAATTCGTCCGCCTGCAGTGTAGTAGGCGCGGCGATCATTCTCGATCATCGCACCCCAGGCCTCCAGCGTGCGCATCGCAAACGTGTATCCCTCGAAGTTGTTGCGCGCGTGATCCAGCACTTGGCTGGTGTGCCAGTTTTCCGTGAGGATCGCATCACCCCCGTGTACGCGCAGAACGGTGTAGTAGCGGTCAAACGCCGCTTCCTGCCGTACGTCGCGCGTGGAGCCGCGTTTTTTGCCTTCGCTGACGATATAGCTTTCCTGCGCTTCAGGAGCGGCAGGAATAGGAGTAGCAGCTTTGGTATTCATACAGTCTGTGCCACCGTCTCGGCCTCTGCTGCAGCCGCCATGTTGGTCAGGTTTTTCGCATCTGCCGCCTGGATCAAGGCCTCGGGCAGCTCGACATTCATCATCCGCCACTGCTCATTGGCAAACTTCTGCAGATTGGCAATGTGCTCGGCGTGGAGATGGCCGAAGCGGCCTTGCAGTTTCAGATACTCCGATACCGGCCGCATGCTCGCCGGGCGGAAGCTGTAATTGAACTCACGCTTCTCGGGGTTCCACTCCCACATCGGATACAGTCCGCATTCCACAACCAGCCGGCCCAGGTCGATCGAGCGCGGCGTCTCGTACACGAAGCCCTTCTGGCAGGGTGTGTAGACCATCAGGTATGCGGCGCCTTTGTGGTTGAGTCCCTTGCGGACCTTATTCATCAAGTCGATCGGGTAGCCAACGCTCGCGGTTGCCACATAGCAGTGGGGATGCCCAGCCGCCATCATGCGCGCGAGATCCTTCGGATACAACTTCTTGCCTTCGGGAACTTCCGGGCCGGGAGGAGAAAACGTCGTCATGCCTCCATAAGGAGTGCGCGACGAAGCCTGAATGCCGGTGTTCGCGTACTGCTCGTTGTCGTAGCAAATAATCAGGCAGTCGTGATTCCGATAGAGTGCGCCGGAAATCGAGGCGAGGCCGATGTCGGACGCGCTACCGTCGCCCGCCTCGCAGATAATATTCGGGAAGGCACCCTTCCACTTGCCCTTGCGGATCATCGCTTCATAGGCGGCGGCGACGCCGGCGGTGAAGCTGCCTGCGCTACCAATCTGCGTGTGCGCCCACGGCACGTTGTAAGGCGTGCATAAATACGAACTGTTTGCGACGTACATGCAGCCCGTAGGCCCAACCAGGATGGTATTGTCGCCCGCCGCCTTGCTCGTCATCCGATATTGAATGGAGGGCCCGCAGCCGGCGCAGGTGCGATGGCCGGGGACGAACGGTTCGGATGACGGCAGTTCCGGATTGTAGAAACGCGCGCCCTGATTCGGGCTGTCGAGAATCGGCAGCAGCTGCCGCTGAACTTCTATTGTTGCCATGTTAGTTCTCCAATCGCAGGGCCAGAAACCTGTATCAATACTTGACTTGTTAGTGCTGACGTTCGATCTGACGCACCAAAAATCCGCTGTATCAAGCACCTCTACTCTTCGAATCCGACCCAATGCGTGCGCTTTTCGATTTTCCCGCGCCGCTGCGCGTCCAACATCTTTTCAGTCATCCAATAGAATTCCTTCAGCACGATGGCCTCTCCACCCATGCCAGCCATGAATGAGAGGACCAAAGGGCGCTTTTGGCTTTCGTAGAGAGCCGCGCAGACTTCGGCGTACAGCGAGCCGCCGCTGCTCACGCTGCCGAGTCCCATGTTGGTCTCGATCACGCCCACCACCTTGAACTTGCTGAGGACTTCCTTCACGCGATCCGTTGGGTATGGCCGGATCGTGCGCAACCTCGCCATGCCGACCTTCAATCCGCGGTCGCGCATGTGCTGAATCGCGAACCGTGCCGTCACCGCGTGGGCGCCCTGAAGGAAAAAGACCACTTCGGCGTCATCGGTCATGAATTCTTCGATCCAGGGATCGTATCGTCGGCCGAAGATCTTCGCGAATTCGTCATGTGCCTGCTCAATGACGGCCATCGATTCTTCCATGGCGCGCGCCCGCTCCAACTGCAGCGGCGGACCCTGCTCCGGCATAATCTGCGGGCCGTGCGACACCGGATGCCGCGGATCGAGCGGATAAGGATGCTTGTATGGTGGCAAGAATTCCTTCACTTGGCCTGTGTCGGGCAACTCGACGTCGCCCGTGATGTGAGAGACGAAGAAACCATCCTGGCATACCATCTGCGGCAAGAGCACGCGAGGATCCTCACCGATTCGATAAGCAATCAGATGATTGTCGAATGCCTCCTGCGCATCGCAGGACCAGCCCATGATCCAGCCCATATCGCGCGTCGAGAGCGCGTCGGTATGCTCAGAACCGAAATCTCCGGGAGGATCGAGTGTGCGGTCCGCAATCATCATCTGCACGGGCATACGACTGCCCGAGATCGGCGAATAAAGTTCGTAGGCGAACTGCACGCCGACTCCCGAGCTACCAGTGAAAACGCGCGCGCCACTCGATGCAGCGCCGTGCGCGATGCTCAATTGTGAGTGCTCGCTGTCGGCCACAATGTACTCGGCGTCGAGTTCTCCGTTAGCCACCATTTGAGCGAGCGCCATCATCGTAGCCGTGTAAGGCCGGATTGGGTATGCCGCAATCACATCGACATCGGCGTACTTAGCGGCCTGCGCCGACGCGACGCAGCCATTGATTCGGACTGTCCTCTTCTTTACTGTCGTTGCTGTTGGCATAATTCGCTCCGCTCTAAATGGTCTTCGCCGCCCGGTCGCCCAGATTTCTCAACTCTTCCGCCTGCCGTCCGTGCAGCCCGGGCGAGATAGCAAAGGCTGTATCCATGCGCACCACACCGGTATCGAAGTCGAGTTCGGGAACGCCCTCTAAGCAGCCCGTTGGACATTCCTCAATGCACACACGGCAACCTTTGCAGTAGTCGACCAGAATCTTATACATGCCGTTGGAACGCTCCGGACGCGCGATGCATGGCTCGGGACAGACCAGATAACAGTTATCGCAGGCGTTACAGGTGCCGCAACTGAAACAGCGTCCGGCCTCCTCGACCGCCTGCTCTTCCGAAAACGCCTGAATCACCTCGTCCTGGGTCCTTTTCCGGCTTGTCGGCGGCAGCAGATCCTGCTGGACGCGCGGGAAGTGCGGGAAGTACGTCATGTTCATGCGATTCAAATCGAAGATGACGTCGACGGCAATTGTCCGGGGCTGTAACTGCTCCCCGCGCATGACCTTGTCCAGATTGAAGGCAACGCGCTTGCCATCACCCACAGCATTCACCACCATGAGCGGCTGGCCCGAACCGAGCTGCACGATGTCGCCCGCAGCGAAGAAATTTGTGTCGCCGAGGCGTCCGAACTTGTCGATCTTGATGGTGCCGCGCTCGGTTTTGAACTCGTTCGGGAGCCACGCGAGCGACGGGCGCTGTCCCACCGCGATGATCACGTTTTCCAAGTGGAAGTGCTCGCCAGGGACATCTCGATTGACGGTAATCGGCGAGGCATTGATGGTGCCGGAGAAGCGCGCGGGATGCAGTTGCAAAGTCTCGACTTTGCCGTTGCCGAGCACGGCCGTCACCGCCCGACCATGCACCAGTTCCACCCCTTCTTCCAGCATGTCGTGCAGATCTTCCGGCACGGCCGGCATTTCCTGGGGGTTGGCCTCTACAGTAATCATGGTCACTTCCACCGCACCTTGCCGCAATGCTTCGCGAGCACAGTCGATCGCGGTGTTTCCACCGCCGATGACCGCAACGCGAGCACCTAACTTGACCTTCCTTGTGCCCATGCCGATATCGCGAAGGAAAGGAAGACCGTATAGGACGCCGTCCTTATTCTCGCCTTCGGCTCGAACGCTATTGGGCTCAGTAAGACCAACGGCCAGCACGCAGGCGTCGTAGTTCTTTTTCAGGTCGTCCCAGGTGACGTCTTTGCCGACCTCCACGTTGGTCCTGATTGTGATCCCGAGTTCGACGAGGCGCTCGATCTCGCGATCAAGCACGTGCTGGGGCAGCACCCAATCCGGAATCCCACCGCGATTAAGGCCGCCGGCTTTCGGCGATTTCTCAAGGATGGTCACTTTGTAGCCGAGGCGTGCCAGTTGGTACGCGGCGCTGTGCCCGGCGGGACCCGATCCCACGACGGCGACTTTCTTGCCGTTGGGCTTGCCGGCCTTGACTACGTCGCGTGGCAATGCCTGACCGAGATCGCCAAGAAAGCGCTCGACCGCGCGAATCGAGATGGCCTCATCGTACTTCCCACGGTTGCACGCCTGTTCGCATGGGTGGTAACACACGCGGCCGGTGACGGACGGGAAAGGCATGTCTTCCTTGATGAGCGCGTAGGCGTCCAGATATTTGCCGCGCTTCACCAAGTCGAGATAGCCCTGGATCTTTTCGTTGGTTCCGCAAGCATTGTTGCAGGGTGGCAACTTGTCCCGGTACACCGGTCGAATCGAACGCCAGTTGCCGGTGGGGAATAGGTCCTGCCCCTTTTCCTGCGATGGCGCGGGCGTGATGCCTGCGAACGGGATCTTGAGGCGGTCGGGAATGTGTGTGCCTTTAGTCGACATGTGATCCTTTGATCCTTCCTATGCAGCCACTGGGTTCAGCTTCATGATGTGCAACTGGTCGAGTGCCATTTCGAATGCCCTCTTGTTCGCGATCATCGGTTCAATCGTCTCCATCTTGACGATGCCGGTAGTCTTCACCACTGCGGCAATAAGCGGAGCGGCGATATCGGGTGCGATCGATTTGTTTCGCTCTGCGGCGCCCTCGGTCGAAAGGCGGTCGAGACCCAGCTCACCCAGCCGGTAGTAGAGCCATTTGTGATCAGCCAAATGAGCGGCATCCACACAAACGAGTTGAGCCAGTCGCTCGGGTCCTGGCACGAAACGAATCATGTACTCCGGTGTGTAGTGCGTGTTGATCACCAGCGTTCCTCCGGGAGGCATCCCGCGCATGTAATCCCAGCCTTTGACCATCGTGCCCTCAACCAGCACGACAATGTTGGGATTCTCATTTTCGTAGGTGAGCTCATTCTCGAGCACGTCGTCGCTCACGCGGCAGTACTTGCGCGTGGGGCAATTGGTGCGATCAGGATTGTCGACGTAGTTTTCCATCGCCTGCGCATACTTGCCTTCGATCCTTGCGGACGCCGAGATGGAATTAACGATGTCGCGGCCCTCTTTGTCCATGATGATGCCGCGCGTCCAAACGGTAAGTTCGGTGTAACTCATGATCAACCCTCGTTGTCGCTCAGTCAGATCCGTCAAGGCACAAATCCCCACCGCTATTTCTCAGCCTTCTCGTGCTTTTCAGTTGCTTGGGACTGCCACGGTCAGATTCCATGACAGCCAGAAAATCGCCCCGCAAGACGACGAAAGGCGGGACGCGAGTGCCTTCCTGAAACTCCGCAATCGCTAATAGCGTCGCCTTTTTGCACAGACTTTCGATATCGGCGCCGGTGAGGCCATCTGTCCGATCCGCAAACTCCTCGAAATCAACATCGGGCGCCAGCGGCACTCGCCGGCAGCAAAGGCGCATGATGGCCGCGCGTTCAGCAGCATCGGGTTTGGCGAACGGGAGTATGTAGTCGAAGCGCCCGCTACGCAAGAGCGCCGGATCGATCCGCTCGGGACGGTTGGTGGCTGCCAGCAGGATCACTCCTTTGACGTCACGCAAGTTGTCGATCTCACGCAGGAGCTGACTGAGAATCCTTTGATAGACGTCGGTACCGAATTGGTCGGCACCGAACTTGGGCGCGACCGCGTCAATCGTGTCGAAGAACAAGATGCAGGGCGCTGCCCGTCTCGCCTTCTTGAAAACTTCGCGCAGCGCCCGCTCGGATTCCCCCAACCACTTCGAGTACAGTTGCGGGCCATCGATGGCGATCAGCGGGATCTGCTTTTCACCCGAGAGCGCCCGCGCCAAGGCAGTCTTCCCAGTACCCGACGGTCCGACCAGCAGGATGCCTCGTGGCGGCGCTAGTCCAACCTGCTCATAGATCTCGTCGCGCATGTGAGAATGCTCGACGACGGCATCGAGCAACCGTTTCACCTCGTTGAGACCTCCGAGGGATGCAAACGTCGACGAGCTTTTCTCGATAAAGAATTCGCGAGTCGCGCTGGGCTCGACTTCTTTCAGGCCGCCGAGGAAGTCTTCGCGCGTAACCTGCAGCGTGCCCAGTTCTTCAGCTGTAATGCCATCAGTGTTGAGGGGAGCAGAGGAAAGGAAGCGGCGCAAAGCAATCATGCCGACTTCCTGTCCCAGCGCTTCGAGGTCGGCGCCGACGAACCCGTGGGAATGCTCGGCGATCTCCCGCAAATCGACGTCCGGCGCGAGGGGCATTGCGCGCGTGTGGATCCTGAGGATTTGTAGCCGTGCTTGCGTATTCGGAACACCGATTTCGATTTCGCGATCGAAGCGGCCCGGACGCCGCAGCGCCGGGTCCAGCACCTCGGGGATGTTGGTCGCACCGATGACGATGACCTGTCCGCGCGCGACAAAGCCATCCATCAAGCTGAGAAGCTGCGCCACGACTCGCTTTTCGACCTCACCGGCCACTTCCGTGCGCTTGGGAGCCACGGCATCGATCTCGTCGATGAACAGGATCGCGGGCGCGTGGCGTGCCGCTTCTTCGAAGACCTCGCGGAGCTTGGCTTCGCTCTCGCCGTAGAACTTCCGCATGATCTCAGGACCGTTGAGGTGAATGAAGTGCACGCGGCTTTCGGCCGCTACGGCGCGGGCCAGCAGTGTCTTGCCCGTTCCCGGCGGACCGTACAACAGCACTCCCTTGGGGGCGAGAATTCCTAAGCGCTCGAAGATGCGCGAGTGCTTCAGAGGTAGTTCGACGATCTCGCGCACCCGCGCCACTTCACGCTCCAGCCCGCCGATATCTTCGTAGGACACGGCCGGAGCGCGGGCCACTCTCTGATCACCTTCGACGACCCTGATGTCGGTGCGCTCCCCGATAACGACCGGGCCCGAGGGAATCGTCCGCACCACCTGGAAGTTCACCGCCTTGGCAAACGTGGGTACCCGCACCACACAGCCCGCGATGACCGGGACGCCCACCAGATCCTCGAGCATCCGGTCGGGTGCGATCGTCGCGGGTGCGGCCCCCACCCACAACGGCGACAAGCGGACAGCCACTGCCTGCGCGTGCTCGATTGGCGACACCGTCACCTGTTCCTGCAACCCCGCGCTGCAATTACTGCGGCATGTGCCGTCGATCTGGATCATGCCTTCGTATCCTTCGCCGGAAAGCTCGGCGCGCGCGACACCGATCGTGCCGCCAGTGATCTTCAGCACATCGCCTGCTCGGGCGCCCAGGCGCAGCAGATCGACTGGTGCCAGTCGCGCAATGGCGTGGCCGATATCCTCGACGCGCGCCTCGGCAACGCGCAGTATGACACTCGCCGCGAGAGAGGATGGAGGGGTTTCCGTCATGGCGCCAGTCGAAACCTGCGACCGCCGGGCGAATCCGTCGAAGCGCGCCTCCGCCGGCGGCTGTTCCGCGTGCTGCGGATCGCGAGAAGCGGCGGCAACACCGGCGATGTCATTTGCCAGTTCGGTCAATCCAATGATCCCCAAATTAGTAGACTCGGTGGCCTGCCTTCACCCTTGGCGGGTAGCCGCCATCTTCCAATGCAAAGCGACCGCTATCCCACATGATGGCGAATCGCGAACAGCCGGACTACGGAGAAGATCCTCCGTTATTCAATCTCGTCGAGCACGATTTCTTCGACGTCTTCAATGTGCCGCCGCATGGCTGCCTTTGCGGCTTCTGCATCCTGATGCTTGATCGCAGCGAGAATCCGCCGGTGGCCAGCCAGAGACTTTTTCGGTCGCCCTTCCACCTGCAAAGAGCGCTCACGCGTTTCGCGCAGCAGGTCCATGAGAATGTCGAGCACCTTCAGCACGACACTGTTACCGGAAGCCAGAGCGACGCTGTAATGGAATTCCGCATCCTCGGCGATGGTCGTTTCTCCACGAGACAGCTTTCGTTCCTGCCGTTGCAGAATCTCTTCCATCTCCGAGATCTCGTCGGGAGAAGCGTGTGTGGCGGCGCGCGCTGCCAGGGGTGGCTCCAGCATCTTGCGAAAATCCAGAAGCTCGCTGACCAGTGCCTGCCTCTGCTTCAGGGCATTCGAAAAAGGATTCACCGACGAGTCCGCCGATATTTCGCGAACGATCGTGCCAGCACCTTGACGCGGTTCGACCAAGCCCATCAGTTCGAGACCCCGAATCGCGTCTCGAATGGAGCTGCGGCTTACTTGGAGCATGTCCGCCAATTCGCGTTCCGAAGGCAGTTTATCCCCAGGTTTCAGCTTCTTCAGGATCAAACGTTCGATCTGCCTCGCGACTTCTTCGTAGACTTTGTTCTTTCGAACAGCCTCGAAGTCGGATTTGAGAGGAATGCCCAACCCACCGCTCCAAGTGGTCCGATAAGTAGACCAGCTAACCAGAGGAGTATACCCCCGTTGTCAAGCCCTAGCAAATATTTTTGTAGCAGGGAGTGGCATCGGGACAAGTCCGCTCATTTTGCTTGCTGCCGAACTGCACACTCCGCCAGTAGCTTCGTGCAGTTGTATACGGTTCGCGTACAGGTCATGGACAGCCCAACACGCTCTCCCAATTCCACGACCGCGCCCACCAGCGCTTCCAATTCCATAGGCCGTCCGGCTTCGAGATCTTGCAGCATTGAGGTTTTGTGCTCGCCAACTTTTTCCGCACCGGCGATTCGCTGATCGATAGAAACAGGTAACTCCATGCCCAACTTGCGCGAAACCTCTTCCACTTCCTGCATGATACTCCGGATCACCGAGCAAACTCCCGGATCACGCACCATCTGCACCAGCGTGGCGCGCGTCAGGGCGCTGACCGGATTCAGGGAGGCATTGCCCAGAACCTTGACCCAAATCTCGTGGCGGATGCGAGTGGTGACCGGACAGCGTAATCCGGCGGCGATGAGCGCCTCGGCAATTCGGCGGAGGCGATCGGAGCGCGTGCCCTCCGGTTCGCCGAGAGAAATGCGGTTGCCCTCGATGTGTTGAATCACTCCGGGGGAGGGAATCTCGGTGGAAAAGTAAACGATCGATCCGACCACCCGGTGCGCTTCGATAGCTGAGGAGATCACGCCGCCGGGATCCACGCGCTCAAGACGTAATCCTTCCCATTCGCCACCGAAACCCTGGAAGTACCACCACGGAATTCCATTCTGTGTGCTAACGACCGTGGTGTCTGACCCTAGAACCGGCTTCAAGTGCGGCGCAAGTTGCGGCAGGCCGTGGGCCTTCACCCCAAGAAAGACAACGTCTACCGGGCCCACTTCTTCGAGGGAAGCGGCGATTGTGGGCCGCGCCACAAAATCTCCCTCGGGACTCTTAACCTGCACCCCGCGCTCCTGCATGGCGCGAAGATGCGGCCCGCGCGCGAAGAGCGTGACGTCGAATCCGGCACGCGCCATGCGCGCACCGATGTAGGCTCCGATGGCGCCCGCCCCCGCGATCAGGAATCTCATTGTTGGTCATCCGTGAGCGCGGTGGCGACGGCGCGACGGCGAATTTTTCCGGTTGAGGTAGTGGGGATGCTGTCCACGAAATAGATCTTTTTAGGGCATTTATACTCTGCTAGGAACTCGCGGCAGTGCTTGATAAGTTCTTGCTCGGTGGCTCCGTGGCGTTCGTGCAGAACCACGGCGGCAGCCACTTCTTCGCCCAGGGTGGGATGCACGCAGCCAAACGTGACCGCCGCCGCCACTGCAGGATGCCTCAGCAAAACCTCATCGACTTCGTGAGGCGCGATGTTCTCCCCTCCACGAATGATGATGTCTTTGATGCGGCCGGTTAAATGCAAATAGCAGTCAGAGTCAAGGAAGCCTTGGTCGCCGGTGCGGAACCATCCGTTCACAAAAGCGCGAGCGTTCGCTTCGGGATTGTTTTCGTATCCACGAAATACATTCGCCCCTTGGATCGCGATCTCACCGCGCTGGTCGGTGCCGAGATGATTGCCGTCCTTGTCCATGATGCAGATGCGCAAGCCAACGCCGACCCCGACAGAACCGGGCTTGCTATGCCGCGGCGGTAGAGGATTCGAGGTCATCTGGTGGGCCGCTTCGGTCATACCGTAGGCTTCCACGAAGGGCACGCCAAAGACATCCTCGATTTTGTGAATGAGTTCCGGCGACAAGGGCGCGCTGCAGGAACGGAGGAAGCGCAGCGTCGCAGCCTCTGGGGGCTTGTGGCGGCTGCGGGCCATCAGAAGCTGATGCATCGTCGGCACTCCCGAATACCAGGTCACGCGATTCTCGCTCACCGTTCGCCAGAAAGAAAGCGCGTTGAATTTTGTGGGAACAACCACCGTGCCACCGGAAAGCAGAGTCGCCATGGTTGAGCCAATCAACCCATGAATGTGGAACAGCGGCATGATACAAAGCGAAACATCTTCCCCGGTAAGTGCGTACGTGTTTGCAATATTTGCCGAGGATACCGCCAGGTTGAAATGCCGCAAAGGCACACGCTTCGGACGGCCAGTGCTTCCGCTGGTGTGCAGGACCAGTGCAATGTCGTCGGCAGTGGGCGCGGTTGCGGTAACGCCGGTTGGCGCGCCGGCCAAGTGAACCTCACCCTTCTCATTCATTTCTACCGAGAGCACCGGGATCTTGCGGTCCGCCGCCGCTGTGCGCACGAACTCGGCGCCTACCGGCGGGCAAAGCAAAATCTTCGCGTTGGTGTCTCCTAGGAAAAAATGGAACTCTTCATAGGGATACGCAGGATTCAAAGGGGCTGCAGTGCCCGCGATGGAAGCTGCGAGAAAACTGACAATCGCAGGCAATCCGTTCGGCAATACGATCGCCACAGCATCGCCACGGCGTATGCCGGCGGAGGCCAATGCGTTCGCCATCGCCAGAACCTGATGTCGGAGGGAATCATAAGTGACATGGATTCCAAGCTCGGGAACCACAATTGCCGTGTGACTATCGGCGAAGTGTAAAACGTCAAGAAGCGTGTCAACCGACTTTAGTGTCATTCGTTCTCGCCTCTAGCGAGGGTTTGATGATTGCCCGGCTTATCTGTTGTCCGCCAAACGAAAGGAATGTGACGGCATTGTTAATCTTCCGTCAAACGCGCTGGCACGATCCCGTGAGTCTAGATTGAGTAGCCCTCTGCGCTCAGGGTCTTTTTGAACTCCTTCAGGAAAAATTGCACATTATCTTCGGTAGCCAATGGGCCCATCACTCCAATGCGGAAGACTTTGCCCGCGAGCGGCCCGAAACCGCCAGCGATTTCGATCCCGGGTTCGTCCAACAGGCGTTTGCGAGCTTTGGCCTCGTCAACACCTTGGGGCACGCATACGGTATTCAGGGTCGCGATTCGATGCGCTTCGGGGACGTGCATGCGCAGACTCATTGCTTCGACGCCCTTGACAAAAGCCCGGTTGCAACGGCGATGCCGCTCCCAGCGGTTCTCGATTCCTTCCTCGGCGATCACCATGAGCGCTTCGCGCAAGGCGTAAAACATGGAAATCGGTGCCGTGTGATGATAGCGGTGTGACACCGTCGAGTAATCGTGAATCAGTTTCAGATCGAGATACCAACTGCGCGATGGAGTAGTGCGGGCACGCAGGAAATCCATAGCCCTCGGCGACATCGCCATGGGAGATAAACCTGGAGGACAACTCAGTCCTTTCTGCGTGCAACTGTACGCGACGTCGATTCCGGTCCGGTCGAACTCCACTGGAACTCCGCCCAGCGATGTGACGCAATCCGCGATCGCCAGAGCGCCAGCGTCGTGAGCCGCGGCGCAAATCGCACGGCCCGCTTGCAGCGCTCCAGTCGAGGTCTCGGCGTGAACATAAGCCACAACTTTGGGCTTCTCACGACGGATGAATTCTGTAGCTTCATCATCCGTGAAGGTCTCACCCCAACCCTTCTCGAAGCGCACGACGTTCGCTCCCTGCCGCTTCGCCATCTCCGTGAGACGATCGGAGAAATATCCGTTTGCGAACACAGCGAACTTGGCTCCGGGCTGTACGAAGTTGGCCACAGCAGCTTCCATGCCCGCGCTGCCGGTGCCGGAAATCACGAGCGTGGCGCCGTCACTGGTTCCGAAGGTGGTTTTGAGTAATTGCTGGACATCTCCCATCACTTGGATGAAGTAAGGGTCGAGGTGTCCGACAATGGGCTTCGAGAGCGCCTCGTAGACGCGCGGGTGAACCATGCTGGGTCCCGGACCGAACAGATAACGGCGAGGCGGTTGCAGGGCGGGCAAGTGAAGTGCAGTGGTCTGTTCGATGGCGCTCATAGTCCTCATTTCCGGTTAAACATCTACTCAAGAATATTACGGCACGGAGCGGGCAGTCTCCAGAATTCCACCCAAGCCGCAATCCCCGAAGCCTAAATCGGTGAGTGGTGTCCGTGCACAATCATTTCCTCGGCGATACGGCGAGCTTCGGGGAGAGTAGATGCGGCTTTGCGATCAATCTCTGCCGGCAGATCTTTTTGAATTTTCGCCAGCTCCTCGTCGAAAATACGGGTTACCAATTCGGAAGAGTGCTCGACGGGCTTTCCACGATCGCCATTCACTCTGACTTTGTGTTTTACGCGCTGCGCAATCATCAAGCGGTAGATGCGGTCGGTAGCCAGGTCTTCCATGTAGCCGTCAAGTAGGCTGGCGCCTTTTCCGTTGAGCACTCCGTTGCGATAACGAATCACGGTGCGAACGGCCGCCCGCGTTCCTGCAAGTGTTGTGGTGCCAACGCCTTTCGGGATTGGCCGCAGGTCGGGATGGGAATTCGGCAGCTTGGGCCGTTTTGCAATTTGATTGGGATAGGGAAACTGGGCAACTGCGATCTCATTTTGATCGGGGTGACCGGTCCAAGCTCCATCCATAAGGCAGTCGGCTTCGTTCTTCTTGTCCTGCTTGAGGACCTTCAGCGCTCGCTCGTTTAATTCCGCGTCGGTGCGGCTGGGATAAAGCGCGGTCATTCCTCCGATCGCGTGGGCCCCGTGCTTGTGGCAGATTTCCGGCATCAGCGTGCGGAAATTCTGGAAGAATGCGACATCGTGCGGGATCGTATTGCGATCCGGCAAAATCCAATTGGGATCCTCGATCATGAAATGAATCAGCGACGCCATGTAATCCCAGCGGCCCAGATTCAATCCCAGGCAATGGTCGCGCAGATTGAAAAGGAATTCCTCCATCTGATAGGCCAGCGGGTGAGCCTCCACCAGTGCCATGCATTTGATGTAGTCCTGCGGCAGGCTCTTATGTTTCGCGAAAGCCTGGAAGAGATCACGCCACCACAAGCATTCCTCAGCAGACTCGCTCTTTGGGATGTACACAGAAAAATTGTGCGGCAACCATGCCGGATCGATCTGGTACCAGATCAGGGCCAGATCGAACAACGACGCCGACATAGCCTCGTTCTTGATAACCCCACCTTGGCTGATGTGCAAACCGCGGGGACGCACCCAGGTGACGGTTTTCGAACGCTGCACCGTGACTTTCTCTTGGCGCTTCTTGTCGTCGTAGCAGAGCTCATACTTGTAGGCGGCCATGGTGTTTTCTATCGCCAGCATGATGTGATCCCAGGTGTTCGCCGTGGAATCTTCCAGGTCGATCATGACCGCGGGAGATCCGGAGTTCAGTAGTTTTACCGTCAACTCCCCATCGTCGGCGGGGCCGGTCATCTGATTACGCTGATCCGCGCACCAGTCGGGCACTTGGATTCGCCAATCACTCGTGGTCGCTTCCGAGGCTGGCAGATAGTCTGGCGCATGCCCGCGATGTGACGCCTGCAACACATCTACGCGTTTCGCTATCAGCTTTTGCTGCCAGGGAGTGAATTGTTTGTGGAGCGGCAACAAAAACTCGAGAAATCCCTTCGGGAGGTCTTTGTCGGGATTCACGCCGGCGGGCGCGTAGTTCATGCCCTGCGGGGTCATGGATTTAGTATCCACCGCTACTAGATTATGAAAATTCGAAACGTTTCGCTCGGATATCGGCAGGGCAATTATAACTCTCCCCAGAAGACTGTGCGCACGCGAGAATGCGCTGAGAGCCGCCAATCACAAGGCTCTGTGATTTGAGTCGCTGGAATACTAGCGAACCGTGACAAAGAAGTATGCGCTCATCGAGATGCCCACGCCGATCACGATCATCCGCACCTTCCGGGGGTCGGCCTTCTGCGCGTAATGCGCACCGAACCAGCCCCCGGCAAGGGAACCTACGATCATCACGACACACTGTGGCCACAACACAGCTCCGGCCACGATAAAGGTGACCACTGCAGCCGCGTTAATGGCGACGGCGAGCAATGTTCTGATCGCACCCATAGCATGAATGTCACGCATTCCCAGCATCGCGAGCATGGCCAGCGTCATGAATCCGATCCCAGCGCCAAAATATCCGCCATAGACTGAAACCAGCAGTTCCGCGATCGAACTCACGAGGATCGCATGCCACGAGGTGTTCCGCAGATCGTCAATGACTGCGGTCTTGCCGGCGATTGAGCGGATCGAATTGCCGAAGGCGAACAATAGGGTTCCGCTTAGCAGTAGCCAGGGGACGAGGCGCAGAAAAGTATGCTGCGGGGTTCTGAGCAACAGCAGGGCTCCAGCCCAGCCGCCACCAACACTGGTCACCAGCAAGGGGGCCAGGACGCGGGCCGGTGCGTTCAGCCGCTTTAGGTAGGCGATGGTGCTGGCCGCCAACCCGGGCCACAGCGCGACCGTATTCGTTGCATTGGCTAATACGGCTGGGATTCGAATGAACAACAGTGCCGGAAAGGAAATGAAACTGCCGCCGCCGGCCAAAGCGTTCAGCGCGCCGGCGATTACAGCGGCGAAGAGCAAGAAGATGGCCTGACCGAAGTGCAAATCCATACGGGGCAGAGGAGCGCGATCCAGAGAAGCCCACTTGACGGAACAGCGAACCAAACTTGGCAATAATTTATCAGGAATTGTCCCTCATCAGGAATTTGTCCCTGAAGGCTACGAACCTCCCTGCCTGCACCCAAAGCCGCCACCTCTAACGACTCGGTTAATGTGATTTAAATCACAGATGTAAACCACGATTAACCTCGTGTGAGGCCGAGAACCCGAGTCTTCCAAAAATTTCTTGACAGTAATCGCGGTGATGTAGTACTACTTCGCCCCGGTGGCAATGGTCCGCTTTTCAGACCGGCTAAGAAATCCATTTCGCAATCTTGCGATATTTATAGCCTTTCGGCCGACCAAATGAAGCGGGGCCTTCGCCTTGTGTGCCTGCCCGCCGGAAGGCAGTGCCCTTTAGCCATCACCTCGGAGAAGAAACACATGCGCTCGCTAACAGCGTTTTTCGCGCTTCTGGTCGGTTTCATGATGCCAGCTTCGCTCGCCCACGCTCAAGGCACAGAATCCGCGAGCAAAACCAGCGGGTCAGCGCCGGTGGCCGCGACGAAGGAAGAGGTCAATCAACTGCGCAGCGAGGTCGCGGCGCAGCGCCAGACCATCGAGGAGCTGAAGGCTTTGGTCGAGAAGCTGGCAGAGGGAAAGACTGCGGCAGCTAACAGCGCCCCGGTCCAGATTCGGCCCGTGGCAGATTCCGCTTCGGCGGAAACCAATTCGCACCCCGTTGATGCTCCCGGCGCGAGCACGGCTCGGCTGATGAACGCGGTTCTCCTGGAGGCAGCTCCTGAGCCAGCTGCGGTCGTGGATCAGGCTCCGCCCGCAGCTGCTCCGAAGAAAGACGCTCCGCTCACGGCGGGATGGAACGGGGAACACTTCTTCATCCGAAGCGCCGACGGACAATTCAGCATCAGCCCCTATGGATACGTGGATAATGACTACCGGGCGTACAAGGGCGATGGCGCACCCGCCGACACATTTGTTTTGCGCCGCGCTCGCTTCGGTTTTCAGGGCAATTACGGTTCCCATTTCGATTTTGCACTGCTCACGGACGCTGCCGCCACTACCGGTTCGGTCGTGCGCGACGTTTACCTTAACGTAAGAATCCGGCCTGAGTTCCAATTTCAGGCTGGACAATTCAAGGTGCCCTTCGCTCAGGAGGCCGGAACGGGTGCAACCAACCTGGACTTCGTAGAACGCGGGTTCCAGTCAATGTTGTACCCGTCAGCAGCTTCCGCGTACCGCAGCCCCGGCGTCGCCTTGCATGGCGACATTGATGGTGGCGTAGTGCAGTATTGGGTGGGGGCGTTTAACGGCAAAGGGTACGCACTAGTCAACACGACCAATCAACCGGAAGTCATTGGGCGGCTTCGCTTCTATCCGTGGCGCAAATCCAAAAGCGACTGGCTGAAGCAACTTGCCTTCGGTGGATCCATTGACCGTGCGCGCTCCCGGGGTCTTTCTGGGGATCAGAGCTTTAGCGGCACGCTGCCCGATGCAGCTTACACGTTCTTCCCGCAGTTCGCCATCAACGGACCGATCCAGCGCTACAACGGTGAGTTTACTTACCTCAAGTCGGGGTTCGCTTTGCGCGGCGAATTCGATCAACTGAATATGTCCCGTAACAATGTCGGCTCCGAGCAGGCGGGAGGGCTTGGCTTCATAAGTCTTCCGTCAATCATTGCCAAGGCTTGGGACCTCAGCGCGACCTATATGATCACGGGCGAAAAGCAGCCGGAAAACGGCACACCGCGGGTGAAGCACCCGCTCTTTGGGCCCGATACGCCCGGCGGCAAGGGACGCGGGTTGGGAGCGTGGGGAGTCGGTGTCCGATTCATGGGCATCCAGGCCAACGAACCGGGCGCGAATTTCTTGGACTATTACACGCCGGGTTATGTGCCTACGTTTAATTACCACACGTTCGAATACACCGCTGGGGTCACCTGGTATCCCAATTACTGGGTCAAGTACTCGGTCAATCTGGGTATTGATCAACTGAAGGATCCCAGCACGATAGGCGCGGTGCCCCAGAACTATTATGTGGTTCTGCAACAGTTACAGTTCAGGTTCTAAAGGTGGTCCGCTCGGATATCACTTAGGAATGGAACGGTCAACAGGTTTGGTAGTCGGCAGGGCTGGTAGCAGCTGGTCCTGTAGAGAAATCGCAGGAGGGAATTTGATGAGACCGAGGATTCTGCTTAGCATTCTTATCACGGCGTTATTTGTGATCATGAGCGGCTGCGGCACAACGCCGAATTGTCCCACTTGCGGCACCACGGTCAATGGCGCATACACCATTATCAACGTCATTCCGGTGCCCGAGCACAATTCGACCGGCGAGCCCGGCGGTCCATTCAACTCTTTCGACATTAGCACGATCGCCCCAAACCCGGCCGTTTCAGGCCACTACCTGGACTATATTTCCGACCGCATTGGCATTGCCATGCAGGTGATCGATACGTCTCAGGACCTCGCTGTGTTTTCGATTCAAGGACAGAATGGCGTCTCCGATGCTGGTAATGGGGCCAGTCCATGCCCCACAGTCCCGCAACCCGGCTATACCGGGCCCCCACCGACACCCAGCGTGGAGGTTATTCCTCCGACCGTTGACGTGTTTGGCAATTTCGTCAGGTATGCCTGCAGGACCGATGTGTCTTGGGAGGGCGGCCCGACCTTCCATCTGAACACGGGCTTTGGTCCCAGCGGCAACCTCGGAGGGTTCCCCGGCGCCCAGTGCTGCGCTTCACGCGCCAACGGTGTGAATCCCATGTCCGGACCGGATGGCAACACCACCACGCCCGACGGTAAAGTCCTCTTTGTCGGCAACGGCAGCTCCAACGTTATAGTCTTCGACCTGACCACGATGAATCTGGGCACCAATCCGGTGACTCCGCCAACCGTTCTTGGCACCATACCTACCGGCGTTTCGGCAGACTACGACGGACCGCAAGGAATCTCGGGTTGCATCGCTTCATGGAACGGCGAAGCCGGTTCGGCGGCGGATTGCGGCGATGATCGTGCTGACGAAATGGCCTACGATCCCACTCATCATGTACTCGCAGTGATCAACGGCGATCCGGGACTGCCCTTCATCACTTTCATCGACATGCAGTACATTGTGGGCGCAACGCCACCGAGGACGTCGCCCGCGGACCCGTTGGGCGTGGGGGATCTCCATTGCTTGCCGATTGACCAAGCGCTGGCCTATGGTCCGTATCCGGTCGGATACAGTCCCGCCACTGGCACTTATCCTTATCCCACTGTGCCGGGAGGTCCTTTTGGCTATCCGCTTCAAGGATCAGGGACGGGAATTATCGGAACCGGCACTGGTGGCAACGGCCAGACCCTGCCATCACCGGCGTTGGACCCCAGCGCCGGCGGCTCGTTTAATCCCCCGCGGTGCATTATCGGGCAAATCTATTACGATGGCGCTGGAGGCGCGGCATCAGGAGGACTCGGCCTTACTACCGGCGTCCCGGTGGATACGGTCGGAAACACCTTCCCCTGTCCAGATCCTTCCAATCCGCACGTTTTCAGCGGCGTATCGGGATCTGCGGCGGCTGACGGCCCGGCCGGGCTGCCCGGCATCGGCACAACTCCAATGGGTGTTTCCTACGTAATTCCCTGCCATCACGGCCCCATCATCAGCTACAACACCGGCGCGTTCTGTAGCCAAACTCCGCCATTTTCGGACAGCAGTTGCGCTGGCGCCATAGCACCGGCTGGGTTGGGCGCAATGACCTATGATCCGAACAGCGGCTACTGGTTGCTGACCAACGAAAATTCCGTTGCTAACACAGTCATCGGCAGCCTTGATGCGATTGATCTTCAACTTGGAACCGGCAATGGGCCTGTGGTGGTAAACAGTTTTCCCATGTACGACTGCATGCCTACCAGTATTGTGCAAGGACCGGGAGATAATTTCCTTGTCGGCTGCGCCGATCATGATGGCCAAACATTTCCAGCTAATGAATACGTGATCAGTAACACTACGAGCGGCAACATAAACTGCGTGCCGCCGAATTCCGGGATACAGAATGCGCCGCCGAATGCCAACTGCCTGGAAATCACGCAGGTCGGTGGCGTGGACGAGGTTTGGTATAACCCGGGCGACAACAAGTACTATCTCGCGGCGCGCGATTTTCTTCCGAATGCGGTCATGGGCGTCATTGACGCCAAGACAAACCAGTGGCTGTACAACATGCCGACCGGATCGAATGCACACAGCATCTCGGTAGACCCAAGCACAAACCATGCTTTTGTGCCGCTTCAGGCTGGTACGGTTTGTTCAACGCTAGCCTCTGCCGGATGCGTCGGCGTTGCCGCGGAGCAATGAGGAGCCCGCTAGCGGCGGTGATATAGTTGGCTGAGACGCGAGACTTGGAGAAGCTTCGCGTCGGAAGTGGTGATGTGATTTATGAAGACTTTTAAGGGCTCCCTTCGCGCTCGTGCACTCGCGTTCTCGCTTCCGCTGTTGCTCGCCTCGCTGGCCAGCGCGAGCGACCAACCCGCGGCAAAACCCACGGACGTCCCTGCAACCGTCATCGCCCACTTGCCATTGCCGCAGGCCACCGGAAGTCAGATGTTGTTGCAGAAGGAAAAAGGCAAACAGTATCTATACGTGCAACAAGCCGGGAAGCAAGGGTTCATGATCGTGGACGTGAGCAAGCCGGACGAGCCGAGCCTCCTGAAACGGACGGCGGAAGCAAATCAGGCAACCGCCGGAAACTTGCAAGTAGTCAGCCCCGACGTCGCGATCGCCGAGGCTCCGGAAAAGACTCCGACCACCCTGACCAGCAATAGTCATCCAACCGAAACTGTTCGGGTGCTTGACCTGAGCGATCCGCGGAATCCAAAGACACTGGAGACCTTCAACAAGGTCACCAGTCTTCTCCCCGACGGAGGGCACGGGCTCATCTATCTCACCAACAACGACGGCTTATGGATTCTTCGGTACGACCACCCGTCCCGGTTCGAGCCAGCCAAGAAAAAGCCGCCTTGTGACTCCGAGGCGGAGATTCAAGCTATGCCCCCGGACTGCCAGTGAGCGCACCGAGCCTAGGATAACTAAAGCCTACCTATCTCGAGACATCGCGAACTGAACAGTCCTTGTCAAGGGTCTTGATCGATGTAATGGTCAGAGTAACCGGAGCTGCGGAACCCACCTTATTCATCGCATCGGAGCTGCTAGCCATTGTCGGCGACTCGTTCCCGGTTACCTCCACTCGCTGTCCCAGATAGTGGCGGAGCTTTATCTTGTGGCTCCCCTGCAGCTCATAGGTTACGGCCGGATCCTGCTTCATCAGTATGTAATCGCCACTGGATCTGCTGACGCAGCCCTGCATGGTTACTTCTCCTTTGGAATCTTTCGAGTCCCGCTGGCCAGGGTTGGAGGGATTGCTGTCCTGCGCCAGGAGAAAGCTTCCCGAAAGCAACAGAGCGCACAATAACGTTCTCATAGAGAGTTCTCCTCTCAGAGGATGGGATTGCAACGCTGCTGCCATGGTTGCACTAAAATTTCGGGCGACGGCGGGCTACTTGACGCGAGTCTCCTGATAATGCAGTTCCTTCCATTGGCCGGCGCGCTTCACCCATACTTCACTGATATAGACCCTTGAGTAGCGTATTGCCGACTTAGGCGGAAACTGCATGGTGCTCTCGTAGATAACCAAGGCAGCATCCGGCCCCAGCGGAATTGCCTTGAGCCCCCACAGGGTATAGTTGAAGACATTCGTGTTTGCCAGCTCGTTCAAAGCTTGAATCTTAGTGCGCTCTCCTCTGCCATCGACTTCAACCCCCTGGTAGTCATCCGCCAACAATTCGCCATACGCTTTCCTGTCCTTGTTCTTCAGCGCTTCCCATTCAACTTTAATTTTCGATTCGAACATGTCGGTCAGACTGGAGTCGGCGGAAGTGCTGCTCGATGGCGGGCTGTCGTCAGCCTTAGCGGGCATCGCTGGTGTTTGCGCCGGGGACAAAGACGTTAGCACCGCCGCGACACAAGCGAATACAAGGCACTTTCTCATAATTCCACCATCCGCCAAAACGCAACGAATCTTGCCCAGGAGCCTACCAAGTTTCGCGCAGCGGAACCTATCGCAGGTCGTTGACTTTCTTTCGCACTGCCGCTAGCAGTGGCGCAGGCAGTTCGGCGTAGCCTTCCTGAGCCGCATATTGCTGGCCATCTGTGTATATCCAATTCAAGAGATCCACGAGCGCAGCTGTGCGAGCGGAATCAGACGATTGAGTTCGAAGGTAAATCCAGGTGAAACTGGTGAGGGGAAAAGAATCAGCTCCGGGTGCGTCGACCAGCGAGGCTGAGAAGTTATTCCATCGCGGCGCTTCCGTCGCTTTGCACGCCGCATCAATACTCTCACTGGACGCCTTAACAAACTTGCCGGCGGCATTCAGAACCGCAGCTTGGGGGATGCTTCCCTTCACCGCATATTGATATTCAACGAAGCCGATGGAGCCTGGGTCGCTTCTTACCTTGTCCGCCATATCGGAACTACGTTCCGCCGGCTCCCCAACCGGCCATTTAGGGGAAGGAGTAACGCCAACTTGGGCGCGAAATTTAGAACTCACCTTGGAGAGAAAGTCCGTAAATACGTAGTTGGAGCCTTTCCCTGCGGGGCGGTTGATCACCTGGATCGGAAGACTTGGCAAAGTGATCTCTGGATTGAGCTTTGCGATCTGCGGCGCATTCCACGTCTTCACGTCGCCAAGGAATATCTCCGCCAACACATCCCCCGAAAGCCGAAGCTGCTGGTGGACATCGGGAAGATTGTAGATGGGAACGATGGCAATGAGCACCACCGGCACTTCGATCAAACCGCCCTCTCTTCGCTCCTTATCCGTGAGCTGCGCTTCTCCGGCGCTAAAATCGCCTGCGCCATGAGAGATTTGTTTGATCCCTTCGCTGGTTCCGACGGGCAGGTAGCGCATCTGAACGGTGCGGTTCCGCTTGGCATACTCCTGTGTCCACCGGTTGTAAATAGGAGCCGGGACACTCGATCCGGAACCCACGAGGACAATCGCGTTTTGGGCCCGGGCAGGAGCGCTTTGCAGGCCGAGGGTAAGAAGGGCCAGCAGAAGGATATACGAGGGCAAATAGTGACTGGGGTGTGGTTGCGTAATCTTTGATGCCGAAAATCTTGCTGGCCGCTTCATATAGTTAGTTTCTCCTAATTGGGGCTGGGTTTCTAGACGAACCCTCCCTGACCGCCACAGGAGTGCCGACAGCTGGCGACTGTACTTACCATCAAGTTACCATCGTTTGGAAGTGAACCCAACTGTCGTGTGCGGGAAACTGTTGTCAGACTAGAGACGGCCAGCAATCCAATAGGGTTCGCCGTGCACAACTATGGGAGCAGGGTTAGTGTTAAGATGCAAAACGTTCCGTACCTCGTGGACCAGAATTGACGGTATTCACGCTCGCGCCCAGGGTTCGCGGAACGGTGTCGCCGAAAGTCCAACCACGTTATGTCGCACAATGACGTTGAAACCTTGGCGCGTGAACTATTGTCGGCGTATGAGACGGGCAAGATGGTCGTCATCCCTCCCTCGGAGCGCCCCGGCTTCGGCCTCGACGCAGCGTATGCGGTTGAATCGAACCTCAAACAGTTCCGCGAAGCTGGAGGACACAGAGCCATTGGCCGCAAGGTTGGTTATGCCAACAAAGCTATGTGGCGTGTGCTCAAGCTTGAGACTTTGGTTTGGGCCCACATGTACGACGACACGGTGCACTTCAGCGACGGCAATGCCGCTACGCTGGCGCTCGCACATCCCCGTTCGCTGAAGATCGAACCCGAGATTGTTTTCGGCTTGAAACTGCCGATCATAGGGCAAGGCATTGATGCCGCCGCTGCGCTCGCATCCACGGATTGGCTGGCGATCGGATTCGAAATCATCGATTGCCCCTTTCCGGAATGGAAGTTTCAGCCCAGTGATTTCGTCGCATCCTTTGGACTTCATGCGGCGCTGGTAATAGGAGAGCGGGTGCAGGTACGGGCCGACCGCATCGCCTCACTGGTGGACGAGCTACCGCGATTTAAGGTTCGCATGTCGAAGAACAGAGCGTTTGTGGAAGAAGGATCCGGCAAGAATTCTTTGAAGAGTCCGGCCTTGTGCCTGGCAGAGCTCAGCGCCGCCATCGTACGGCGATTCCCGAACGAGCCGCTGGCCGCTGGAGAAATAGTCAGCTCAGGAACGCTCACGGCAGGACATCCGACCGACAGAGGCGATCTCTGGACAGTTGAGGTCGACGGGCTGCCGCTGCCGCTGCCGCCGCTGACACTGCGCCTGTCTTGATCTATAGGAAAAATAAAATCTGTTTCAAGGAATCTGGGAGCTGCTCATCGCTTTTGACCGTCTCCACAAACTGCTAAATCAGGCTGGTACTCGCCAGATAAATCTCCGGCGCTCCAATTGAACACCGGCTCAAGCCCTTCCGACTTTAGCTTGGCGGAGTAGATCGGAGCATCGTACGAACGAGCCGTAAACTGGCATCCACCGTGCTGAAGTGAATAACCACCCGGCGTGGTGGCACAGTTGAGCGTGAAGAGACAGCCACCTCCTCGGGCCAGCTCAACGCATGCGCTCCAATCTTCCCGCGTGCTCGCAAAGGCTGCAGTCGTCGGCGAAAAGATGTTATGAAGAGCAACGGTCACTAGAAACTCCTGACGAGTGGGCGTGTAAGGGGTTTCTTGAACTACCGCTCCGGGTGCCAGCTTGAGGCGCGGAGTACCGAGAATGGTGGCACCATCTCCGTAGTGCTGCTTCAGGTATTCCTCATGCAGCATCAGCATGGCCCAGTCCCGCCTCCAGTCCGACAGTCCCGAGAGCACTCCGACGCCCACGTGCTCAATACCGGCCGCTAGCATGCGTTCATAGGTGTCGAGGCGGTATTCAAAGTTTGCCTTCTTGGTTCTGCCGGGATGAAGCATGGCGTATCGGGCCTTGTCGTAGGTTTCCTGCCAGAGCACCGACCAGCACAGCCCCGCGTCGACCAACCGACGGTAATCGCTCTCTTCCAATGACTCGGCGCTTATTCCGACGAGACCGCCGCCATGACGCTCTAACACACGTCGCAACCGTTCAACATGACGGCACATCGCATCCACTCGCATCCGGGGATCGCTTGCGTACACCAGCTCGAGAACTCTCTGCCCCTTCTGCTCGATAAGATAGATCGCCTCTTGTTCTAGTTCGTCATCCGTCAACCGCCTGCGCTCGACCTCGATCCCTTTGTTCCCTCCGCGGAAATTGCAATAGAGACACTGTTCCTCGCAAATGCTGGTCATATAAATCGGGACAATCACAAAGACTCGCCCACGGTAAAGGCCCGCTTTGAGTTCGGCAGAACGGGCGAGGATGGCTTGATCCAAGTCGCCCCCCAACCCGAATCCTTCGCTCCAAAAGAGAGATGCGTAGTCGGACGCCACCGTGGGTCGAAGTGAATCCAGAGGTTTTCGTCGCGTGCGGGAAAACTCGGAGACCTCTTCGCAGGCAATTTCGTAATGATGAGAGAACATGGGGTTTTGTACTTAAAACGATACGCGGATCGAAGATCTGGCACTGTGACAGCGCACACGAAGGCCTGTGACGCGAATCGTTTCCAAAATATTGCTTCTTTCCGCATGCCCTCGGCATCCAAGAGTCTTGCTGTCGTTGCGCCAGCTTGGACTTTCGTTGTAAATTCGACCACAGGACTCTGGGGTACCGTGCAGTCGATCTCGAAAGGCATCGCGTGGCTCTCGCTGCTGCTCACACTCTGGTCAGCAGTAGCGTTTGCTGTGCATCGCCATTCGAGTCAAGATGAGTCCACAACCTGCCAGGTTTGCGTTGCGGCGCACTCCGCGTCGCCAACCAACGCTGCTCCCACGCCCAAGCCGGTCTTCCGCCGCGTCGTTGCATTCCGGCCGCGGCCCACTGCCGCCAAACAACACCTCGTAGCTTTTGCCTTATATGTCCGCCCGCCCCCCAGCGTCTAAAGATCAGATTTTCAGCCGACTACTGGCCCGGTTCGTTTCCCGTGAACCGTTTCCTTGATCTTTTATTTGTGGTCTTTTCGACCAAGTTTTAGGGAGGAATCATGCTGGCTTCTTACAAGAAGTCGCTTCCCGCGGCTTCCGCGCTGTTTTTATTATCGATCGGCTTGAACTTGTACGCGCAGTCTAGCGGAAATTCCGGCTCCATCAGCGGCGTAGTCCTCGACCCGACCGGTGCCGTAGTTTCTAACGCCACCGTTGAAATTCATAATCCGGTAAGCCACTTCGACCGCTCCACGACGACAGACAATTCCGGAAAGTTCAACCTGCCAAACATTCCCTTTAATCCGTATCACATGACGGTGACCGCAGAGGGATTCGCCAAAACCGCTCAGGACGTAGACGTGCGCTCCACCGTTCCTGTCGCCGTCAACGTCAACCTTCAGATATCCAGTTCGTCTACAACTGTGACCGTCGAAGCTGCTGGAGACCTGGTGGAGAACGACTCCACTTTCCACTCTGACATCGACAGAGACTCGTTCGAAAGAATTCCTTTAGGCAGCGCGACATCTGCCGCCACTTCAGTGGTTACTCAATCAACCCCGGGTATCGCTTCCGATTCCAACGGCCAAATTCACGGCCTCGGCGATCATGCGGAGAATTCATTCTCCATCGATGGGCAGCCGGTCAGTGACCAGACGAGCAAGATCTTTTCCAATCAGATTCCCCTCGGTTCAGTTCAGTCCATGGAAGTCATCTCCGGCGCACCGCCCGCGGAATATGGAGACAAGACCAGTGTCATCATCAGCGTGACAACGCGCTCAGGACAGGGTGTAACTACACCTCACGGCAGCGTGACCACTTCCTACGGATCCTTTGGCTCGTCCAATGCCGCTGCGGATCTGGCCTATGGCGGCAAAAACTGGGGAAACTTCATTTCCGTTAACGCCTTGAACACCGGCCGCTTTCTCGATGCGCCGGAATTCACCGTGCAGCACGACAAGGGCAACGAAGAGAACCTGTTCGACCGTGTCGATTTGCAAATATCTGGCTCCGACTCCATTCACTTGAATCTCGGCTACACTCGCAGCTGGTTCCAGACGCCCAACTCCTTCGACGCCCAACGGGCGACGCCCTGGAGTGGGCTGGACGGAGTTCTTCCACAAGTGGAAAATTATGGTGGAGTGGCTCCCAACGGTGTCACCGTTGGACCAACCGATCAGCGCTCCAAGATTGGCACGTTCAACATCGCACCTTCTTGGACGCGCGTGCTGGATACGCACGCCGTATTTACATTAGGCACATTCGTTCGCCGCGACGATTACAACTACTACCCCAGCAGCGACCCTTTCGCGGACCTCGGACCGCCCAGTCTTCAGAGACAGTCCGTCGGTCAGAACCGCACGCTCACCAACGCGGGACTCCGATCCGATCTCTCCTATGTCAAAGGGATTAACCAAATCAAAGCTGGAGTCACATACGAACAAACATTTCTCAACGAGGACGACACTCTTGGGATCGTCGATCCGACCTACAACGCCCCCTGCATAACTTCGTCACCAGTGACGCCGCTCAACCCGATCCCTTACGTTCCTGTCCCGGGTTTCACCGCTCTTTCGCAGTGCACCGGCGCCAACCTGCCGAACACTCTTGCTACATACGGGTCCTTGGGCTACGTATCCAATGGCCAGCCCTATGACCCCAACCCATCCTTTTACCCTGTTTTCAATCCAACACTGTTCCCCTACGATTTGACTCGGGGCGGAAGCTACTACGCATTCAGTGGACACACTGATGTGAAAGAGCTCGCTCTCTACGTTCGAGACGTGATCACAAAAGGAAACTGGTCCTTGAACATCGGTTTGCGCGGTGATTTGTACAACGGTCTGACCGTCGCGCGGCAAGCCGAGCCTCGCGTTGGGGTCGCTTATAACATCAAGAAGACCAATACCATTCTCCGCGCTTCCTACGCCCGTACGTTGGAATCACCTTTCAATGAAAACCTGATTCTCTCTAGCGTCGGATGCAGCAATGCTGTCTTATCTCCCCTTCTTTCCTGTGCGCCCGGAGCGAGCGGAGCGCTGAATCCCGGCTTTCGCAATGAATTCCATGCCGGGCTCGAACAGGCTTTTGGAAAGTATCTTGTCTTTTCTGGCGAATGGATCACAAAGTACACGCACAATGGCTACGACTTTAGCGTGCTCGGTAATACCCCCATAACTTTCCCGATTGAATGGCATAACTCGAAAATTCCTGGCTACGCGGGGCGAGTGAGCGTTCCTGAAATCCATGGCTTCTCGGCGCTCATGGTGTTCTCCAGCGTGGCAGCACGCTTTTTTCAGCCCCAGATCGGAGGCGCGGGCGCGACCGTGGCGACCGCCGCCGGACTTCCTTTCCGCATCGACCACGACGAGAAATTCAACCAAACCACGCATTTGCAGTATCAGCCTTGGAAGCGCGGCCCATGGCTCGGCTTCAACTGGCGGTATGACAGCGGGTTGGTCGCCGGAAACGCTCCGTGCTACGGGGTAAGCGCGAGCAATGATTGCCCGCAGTCAACCACACTCAACGGGCAACCAGCCGTCTTCTTGCGAGATGTTTTCGGAAACCCCCTCAGTGCCGATCAGGAATTTCAAGCCGGGTTCACGTGCAACGGCCTGCGCCCGGCCCCAACCACTCCGGTGCCTTCAACTTGCCTGGCATCGCAGTTTGGATCCAGTCTTATCAAGGTGCCGGCGCTTGGAGCCGAGAACGACGACCACAATCCGCCGCGCATCGCCTCGCGGAATCTCTTCGATCTTTCCCTGGGCCATGACAACTTGTTTCACGGCGACAAGTACAAATGGAGCGCGCAACTGACCGTCATCAACCTGGCGAACAACTACGCGCTCTACAACTTCCTCTCCACCTTCAGCGGCACACACTATGTAACGCCGCGCACACTAACCGCGGAACTTGGCTTCCACTTTTGAGAGAGGTCCGTGTGGCGCGGACACTTTTGTCCGCGAAATGTTGATGAGGGTAGTACGATCGAAGCCGTACTGCCCTCATTTTGCGCAGCAAGTTTCGCCGTGTTTTGAAGTTGGAGAGGCTTCCTGGCTTATGTCGTCTCCTGCGTTTGCTGAACGAATGCCAAAAGGTTGGTTTCGAGAATATTCTTGTTTGCTTCGGGCAGATCGATAAAACGGAAAGGCTGCAACCATCCTTGCGTGGCCCACATGGGAAACATCATCTCCACCTTTTCGCGGATCGTGGTCTCGCCCAGATGAAAGATCAACTCCACTTGCACCTTTTCATCGAGCGGAGCCTCAACGTTCAGCAGTCCACCAGTAGTGGAAATTTGATGCAGCCGGCCTCGCACCTGGCGCCGGTTGGGCAGACGAATGAGCGCCAGGATAGAGCCACGAAGCTTCACCCGAAACGGGCGTGGCGTAACGGCGGGTGACCTCGATGAAGATGCTTCCACTGCGGGTGGCTCTTGTGTCTCCGACATCGTGCCTGAATTATGCCACCTCATCAGTTACGTCACGAGGTTACGAAAGAAGGAGAGGCGGGATACCCATTGGCGTAAAGGGAGCGCTAAAGTTTCTCCGCAAGCGGCTTCGCATTGTTCGAGAAGGGCATTGGCGAACAATTATTTTCGTCCGGGATGAGTCTCGCCGTGATTGGAGAACAGATTGTAAGGCCAAACATCCTTGCTCTTAGCCGCGGCGTTCTTCGCCATGTTCGAGGAGGAAGTGGTCGGAGGGGAGACGCAATTCCAATCCTTCGGCGGGTCGGCAATCCCCCATACATTCCCATGGTTATAGAGCGCCACTCCGATGAGAAACTGTTTCCCGTCATTCCCCAACGGCAGGCAACTTGCCACACGGCCCGATGCGCTTCCGCCCCCAGGCAGATCACTCAACAGAACAGGAGTTTCAAGAGGCAGCGCTTGCGACGCGCGGAATCCGCAGCCCTGCGCGCTTACCACCAGAGCAACGCACTTCGCGGATAGCGGATGTATGCGGTCGAGGCTAGTCACAGTCAGGAGAATTTGCACACGCAATCGCGTGCTTTGCCTGGTCGCTTTGGGCGTGAGTATTTCCATTCCCGTGATTCTCTATCGCGAACACACTAGTTTGACAGAAACCGCACGGTGCGCGACCTGAGAATGCGCAATGAGGATGACGGAAGTAACCCTTGGTTTCGTTCCGCGCCCAGCGCTCCGGGCAATGTCTTGGTCTCCATCGAAGGCGCTGGGTGGCCCTGTTAAGATGGCTGGAAATCCGTGAACCGTCCAGCGCCAATGGCTTCAATGAGTCCCGAATGGGATCTCGTGCTGGCCGCAAGTTCTCCAGACCTGCGCCACTGCGATCTCAACCGCATTCGGATTCTTCTCGAAGCGCGAGTGGACTGGGAGGCGGTGCTGCGCCTTGCGGATCAACACGGCACATCTTCACTGCTTTATCAAAACCTGGCGCCTCTCGGGAACGTCGTTCCGTCTTTCGCATCGACATCGCTTCGCGGAAGTTACGAGCGCAATATCCACAAGTCGCTTTTTCTCACGCGCGAGTTAATTCGTATTCTGGATTGCGTTGATACGCTCGGCATCGAAGTAATTCCGTACAAGGGCGTCGTCTTGTCTGAGGCCTACTATGGCGACATGGCGCTGCGCCAGTCCGGGGACATGGACTTGTTCGTTCGCAAGCAAGACGTAGTGCGCATCAAAAGGGCGGTACGCGATCTTGCCTACACACCGCGTGTCCCGATTCCTGAAGACGCCGAAGCCGACTACATTGCTTCCGGATACGAATGTACGTTCGATAGTGCCGTGGGAAAGAATCTGCTGGAGTTGCAGTGGGCGCTGCAGCCGGGCTTCTATGCCGTCGACTTTGATATGGATGGGTTGTTCGAGCGCGCGGTAAACGTCACGGTCGCAGGAAGGAGCGTAAAGACGCCTTCGCCAGAAGACCTGCTGCTGGTGCTTTCCGTGCATGCCGCGAAACATGTTTGGGGACGGCTGATCTGGCTCTGCGATATTGCACAGATTGTGAAGCGGCAGAATTTGGATTGGGATTGGGTTCAGGCTCAGGCCCAAGAACTTGGCATCGCGCGCATTCTGCACATCACGCTGCAATTGGCGAATCGCTTTCTTACCATGGCCATTCCCGCGCCAATCGAAAGTGCAATCCTCGCAGATCGCGCAGCTCTGGCCTTTACTGAACAAATCGCCGTGGCCGTTGCTGCTGGGGTTACATACGAAGACGAACAGTGGTCGTACTTCCGGCTGATGATGCGGCTTCGCGAACGCAGGGCCGATCGTTTGCGATTCCTCACGCGGCTGACGTTTACTCCTGGTCCGGGCGAGTGGGAAGCTGTTCGTCTTCCGAAACCTCTATTTCCCCTTTACCGCCTGGTGCGGCTGGCGCGGCTGGGCGCGAGGTGCATGAGAGGCTAGCTCCGCAAGATCAGCGGCGCGCATTTGCCCGCGCTTGCTGGATGCCGGCTGCGAGACCTCCCTCGATAACTCTCATATAGCCCGCCGCGTCCATGGCTGCCAGCGTCGCGGCTGAAGTCCCGCCCGGGGTCGCCGCTTCATGCAGGAGGTCGGAGAGGTTCTGCCCGCTCTGCCTCCAATAGAGGATCGCATCCGCTAGCGCGTGCGCCCCGGCAGTGAGAGCCACCTTCGGGTCCAGTCCGGTATTCTGTGCGGCTTTCGCCAGAATTGTTAGTGCGTGATAGCCGTGGGCTGGCGAGTAGGCCGCGTTGAAGGCGTCTATGCGGCTCTCCGCCATTTCCAGGACTGGGCCAACTTGTTCGAAGAATTTGCGCACCCGTTTGCGGTCTGGGCCGAGGAGGTTGCGAGCAAACGTCACCGCCGTCAGACCGCGTCCGATGCGGCAGATCGGACTCGGCAAGGCGCGCGCCCAGCGGACGCGAGAGCCAAGCCGTGGTCGCAATTTCTTCAGTGGAATCCCGGCCGCCAAGCTGACAGCCAGCCGGCGAGAAGCACCGGCGCAGCGCGCGATGTCGTCGAGCATCTCCGCGACTGCGGCTGGCCGCACGGCGATGATGAGCATGTCCGCCATCGCAACTGCGGATTGGAGGTCAGGTTCGACGGCAACCCCAAAATCCCGCTCCAGCGCTCGTAACTTCTTCAGGTTGCGATCATGGACGACAATCGCTCCTTGGTGTTCAGCTCGGCACAGTCCCGCCACCAGTGCGCTGGTGATGCGCCCTCCGCCCATGAAAACTGTGGTGTTCACCGACTGGCCAATCCGCCGGCGGTTTCGCCGCCGTCCATGGTGTAGACGTGGCCCGTGGCGTAGGCTGCGTCGTCCGATGCGAGATATGCGAACAAGGCTGCGATCTCTTCGGGCTGGGCGTGGCGGCGGAGAGGAATTTTCTGGTTCACTTCTTCGAGCATGGCGTCGGTGTACTCGGCGCGCTGCATCGGCGTGAGCACATATCCGGGAGCGACGGCGCAGACGCGGACTTTGGGTGCGAGCTCGAGCGCCATGGAGCGCGTCAACTCGATCACTGCGGCTTTAGTGGCGTTGTAGTCGGCATAATAAGGATAGCCCATGACGCCGTTGGTGGAGGCGGTTTGGAGAATCACTCCGCTGCCGCGTTCCATCATGTGACGTGCAGCGGTTTGCGCTACGTAGAAGACGCCGGTGAGATTTACAGCGATCACCTGGTCCCATTCTTCGGGAGTGATATCGAGGAAGTTGTGGCGGATGCTGATGCCGGCGTTGTTGATGAGGACGTCGACTCCGTCCATGACGCGGACCGCGTCGGCCAGCGCGGCTTCCACCTGCATAAAGTCGGTGACGTCGGCGATGATGGCCTCGGAAATTCCCGGCAGTTGGTGACGAATGGCCGCGCACGCTTTCGCGTCGCGGTCGAGGATGCAGACGCGTGAGCCTTCCTCCAGAAAGCGCGCGGCGGTGGCTGCGCCGATGCCGCTGGCTCCTCCGGTGATCAGGACTCGTTTGTCTTTTAGACCTTTCACAGCAGTTCTCAGTTTCTCAGGCTTCGGTTCCCAGCTTTCGGGGTGAACCAAGAAAGAGTCGGATCGAATTCATAAGATCCCTGGAATCAACAGCTTGGCTCTGGTTGATCTGGCGGAGATCTGGCTAAAATATTGAATGCAAAGAAGTTCCCTGCAAAATAGTGCGAATAAAGGACTTAGCGATTCCCGCATCTTGCAAGTCGTTTGGAATCAGTCACCAGGTCCAGGCCTCGCCTCTTAAACTCTTGAGCCGCGACGACTTCGCGGCAAAATATTACACGCCAGTAGATTAGCTTATTGCTATTTAGTTTTCGAATAAATTATGCTGCAAGGATAGGATCAGTTATTGTGCAGGAGAAGTCAAGGAAAATCGTGCCCGCTTTGCCACATCTGCGCCTTGCCGATGCAATCACCCACTTCTCGCAAAGAACGCGAGAAATGGGGTACCCGGCGCGCTCTTCAATCTTTCGGACAGCATCCATCAGCTCTGTGGGGGCATCTTTCTTGGCCGGAAGCAGATCGGTTCGCCGCATAAGAACTCGGCGAGTTCGATGATATCAGGACGACGGCGGCCCCGAGGTTCGAGGACGGCGGTTGGTTTTGATTGAATTCGTCGGCCATGGAGTGGTAGAGCTCTTGGGCGATTGCGTGGGCGTTAGGGAAACTCCTTGCCGGGCCGGTGATGCTGCGAACGGGTAGGGATCCTTCGACTCCGCAAACCGATTCAAAAGGCGAATCGGTTTGCTGCGCTCAGGATGACAGCGTGGGGAAGACGACAGCGTTGAAGGGGTGACAACGTTCGGAGACCGCGGATTGCTGGGACAGCTTCTTCAATTGCTGAATTCTATCAGGGACCAATCGCATCTTAATCCTGTGGCCGAGACCAATGTAGAGCAGCATCCTCAGCAAGGTCCATCGGAACAACCCGATTCAGGATCACTGCAAGCGGCGCAGGACATACGGCCGGGGCATGTGTGGTTGATGGCGTTCAGTGTGGGCGCCATTGTGGCCAACATTTATTACATCCAGCCGCTGCTGGCGACGATTGCGGCGACGTTTCGAATCTCCGTGCCGCAGGTGGGGGCGGTCGCCATGCTGACGCAGTTTGGGGCGGCCTTGGGGATGCTGTTTTTTGTTCCGTTGGGCGATACCAAGGAGCGGCGGCGGCTGATTGTGTGCTTGCTGGTGGCTGAGTCCGTGTGCCTGGCGGCGATGGCGAGCGCGCAGAATTTTGCGTGGCTGGCGCTGGCGAGCTTGGGCATAGGAATTACGGCGGTGACGGTTCATGTGATCGTGCCCTTCGCCACTCACCTGGCGTCTCCGGCACGGCGGGGAGCGACGGTGGGAGCCATTCTTGGCGGGTTGTTGTTTGGGATCCTGCTGGCGCGAACTTTCAGTGGACTGCTGGGCGCGTGGGTGGGATGGCGCGCGATTTATTGGCTGGCGTGCGGGCTGATGCTGGTGCTGGCGGTGTTGATCCGCACGGGCCTGCCCATCAGCAAACCGGGGCTGCAACTTTCCTGGCCGAGTTTGATTCGGTCGACATTTGTTCTTATCCGCAATCAGCCAGTGCTGCGAGAGGCGGCTACGCTGGGCGCGATTTTCTTTTGTGCCTTCAGCGCATTCTGAACGACCCTGGTGTTTTTTCTGGGAACGCCGCCGTATCACTATGGGAGCGGTGTGGCTGGGCTCTTTGGTCTGGTGGGCGCTGCGGGCGCGGTTTGTGCTCCTTTTATTGGGCGTATGGCGGACCGCTATGGGGCGAGAAGGAACGTGCTTATCTCGCTGATTGTGACGCTCGTTTCCTTCGTAGTCCTTTATTCATTCGGTAAGCGCATGAGCGGGCTGATCGCGGGAGTGGTGTTGCTCGATATCGGAGTGCAGTCGGGTCACGTGTCGAATCAGACGAGAATCTATGGACTCTTACCTGAGGCGCGAAGCCGGCTGAACATGGTTTACATGATTTGCTACTTCAGCGCTGGGGCGCTGGGGTCGTATGCGGGGTCGGTGCTGTGGCAGCGCTTTGGCTGGGCGGGAGTCTGCGGGCTGGGTTGCGGGCTTCTGGTGGCGGGGTGCGTTGTGTATGGCTCGACGGGGCACACGGATCGGGCGCTGGGCGGGGGGAGCGGCGAAGGGGTTAGGAGTGACGGGCCATTTCGAAACAAGAAACGCGACCACCGGGGCTGAAGCCCACACTGACCCCAGAGGCTTTACGCGGCGCTGAAGCGCCGTCTTCCACGTTACTGGTGGCATCGCGAGTTGTTTCCGCAGGACGCTAAGATGCGGAGCGGTGATGGAAACGCCTTGCGGGAGCAGTGGCGACGGACCAAGTGCAGAGGCCTTCGACTTCGCAAACCGATTCAAAATGCGAATCGGGTTGCTCCGCTCAGGATGACAGGGTTATTTTCAGGATGACAGAGTTGTAAAGTTTCAGATCGGTTTGCCGCGGAAGAAGTACACGAGTTCGATGATCAGGATGATCACAACCATTAATTCCAGGACGAAGGCGCGGCTTTGGTTGAATTCGTCGACCATGAAGCGGTAGAGCTCTTCGGCGGTTTGCAGTTTCTGCTGGACGAGATCTTTATAGTCGGGCACGCCGACTTTCGAGGCGGCGAGTTTGTAGAGGCGGGCGGAAAACATGTCGCTAAGGAACTTGATGGCGTTATCGGCGCGCTCGGTCAGCTCGCTGACGTCGAGCAAGACGGTGTGGAGTTTGGAGGCGGCGCGGGCGGTTCGCCAGCGCGACCAGAGGCCGCGGCCTCCGCGCTCGAGGAAGTCGTAGACGTCTTCGAGTTGTTTGGTGAGCAGGTCATCGTAGTGGCGGAACTCGAGCAGCTGCGAGTTGGCGTACTGCAGGAGCTGGATGGCGGTCTCGGCGCCGGAAGGACTGTCGTAGATGAAAGCGGCGTTCCATCCGATCACAGCCAGATCGTGGGGATAGTAGGAAATCCGCGATTGCAGAATTTCCTGGCGTTCGCCATCGGAGAGCGGCTGAGTTTCGCCGCGGACGACCTGAGAGATGCAGTCGCCTTGAGAAGCCAAGAGGTCAGTCGCGGAGGGTGAACCGGCAATCTCGCGCAGGTGGAAGATGAAATAGTCTTCTTTCAACCACTCCGTGGTGTAAGGCTTGGCCAGCGCGGGAGCAGCGCGCTCGAGTTTTTCCTTGACGATGCGGGTGGCGAGGCTCTCGAAGTTGGTGTCCCACACCCAGCGGCTGGAAAGTTGGACGAGCTTGTCCCAGTCGCCGGAAAAGGGCAGCTCGAATACAACGCTGACCACGCCGTAGTCGAAGTATTTGATCTCGCCTTGCAGGCGCTCGCCGCTTTCGAGGATCAGCGGCTCGAGGGCTTCTTCAACCGGAGGACGCTGGAAGCGAACGTATCCGGGCGCCATATGTTTAAAGCTGGTGTCGACGGTGCGCGCGCCGAGGATGCGGCGAAGTTCATCGAGCCGAATTTCTTCGCAAACGTCGAACTGGATCAGCACCAGGACGGACCCGCTCAGTTGAGCCTCGGGCGGTTTGGCGGCCACCAGAGTTGGCAGAGCCTCGGCGGGAACTTTGCCGACGGCTGGTGCGGTCATTGTGGTTTCACGATCCATACTTCAGCGATCAGAATTCAGTCCAGAGACTTCACCACATTCGTGGACGAGCGGCGAGACTTCTATTGTCCCAGAATAAGAGCAATCTGGCGAGGGGTGGGGTTCGCACTGAGCTGTAATTCGCATTAAACAGTGTTGAATCAGTGGTTTCTGGACACTTTCCAGAGTAACGCTCCGCCTGCTGCCAAGGCCACCAAGCCTAATCCCGAGCGCTTCATGGAGTGCAACACTTCGGCCTCGCGGCGGCGGGTACGGCCGGACTCGGGATAGGGGTGGGACTGCGGAGCGTCGGGGCCATTGAGTGCCATTTGCAGGACTTCGGCGAGATGAAGGGCGCAACGGGGCGAGCCCTGGGCGATTTGTTCGCGGCAACTGAAACCGTCGGCAATGATGAGCCAGTCGGCTGGCGCTTGGCGTACTGCGGGAAGCAGTTCGAGCTCGCCGATGGCGATGGACAGATCGTACTTATCTGGTTCGAAACCAAAGGAACCGGCCATACCGCAGCAACCGGGAGCAGGAGTGTGGAAGTCGATGCCGATCCGGCGCAGGACGGCCTCTTCGGCGGTCATCTTCATCAGGGATTTGTGATGGCAGTGGCCGTGGAGGATTGCCTTGCGATTGAGTTGGGGCAGCGGGACATGCGGGGCGTAAGTCTCGAGGAATTCGCTAAGCAGAAAAGTCTGGCGTGACAGGGCCTGCGCCCGCTCGTCATGGGGGAACAAGTTGAGAAGTTCGTCGCGGAGGACTGCGACGCAACTGGGTTCGAGCCCGACGATGGGAATGCCGGCTTCGATTTCGGGGGAGAGTTCGTCGAGGATCTGAAGCAGAAGAGCCTGGGCACGGTCGAGCATGCCGTGATCGTAGAGCGGGCGTCCGCAGCAGAGATTGGCCTGCGGGACGATGACCCGGAAGCCGGCGGTTTCGAGGACGTCGACGGCGGCCCGGGCGGTGGCGGGCAGGAAGTAGTTATTGAAAGTGTCGGGCCAGAGCAGGACGGGCAGGGCTTCCGCGTCGCTGGACGAGGCGTTGTTCGACACGGCGCTGCGCCGTCGGTGGTGGAACCAGGCTTTGAAAGTCTGCGGAGCGAAGGCCGGGATGGAGCGCTGCTGGTGGATTCCAGCGACGAGCTTTGAGATATCGCGCAGAAGCGGAAGCTGCGTGGTGAGGTTGACGAGGCCGGGCGCATGCGCTGCCAGTCGCGCCCACAAATCGATGTTGCCGAAAGCATAGGCGCTGCGCGGGCGAATGCGGCCTTCGTAGTAATGGGAGAGGAACTCGGACTTATATGTGGCTACATCGACGCCAACGGGGCATTCGCTTTTGCATCCCTTGCAGGCGAGGCACAGGTCGAGCGACTCTTTGACTTCTTCGCTACGCCAGCCGTCGCGGACGACTTCGCCCTGGGTCATCTCCCAGAGCAGATGAGCGCGGCCGCGAGTGGAGTGCTCTTCATCGCGCGTGGCGCGGTAGCTGGGGCACATCAAGCCGCCTTCTTCACGGCGGCACTTGCCGACACCGACGCAACGCAGTGTGGCTTGGGCAAGGCTGCCGTGGTCGGCGAGGAATTGGAAGTTGGTTTTCGGTTCCCAGGGGGAATAGGTGGCGCCCAGGCGGAGGTTTTCGTCGAGCTTGTAGGGCTCGATCAGCTTGCCGGGATTCATCTTCCAGTCTGGATCCCAGGCAAACTTGAATTCGCGGAAGGCCTGGACCAGTTCCGGACCGAACATCTTCGGAAGCAGCTCGGCACGGGATTGACCGTCGCCGTGCTCACCGGAGATGGAGCCACCATAGCTGACCACAAGATCGGCAGCCTCTTCCATAAACTTGCGGAACTTGGCGATGCCCTCTGTCGATTGAAGATCGAAATTGATGCGAGTGTGCACGCAGCCGTGGCCGAAGTGTCCGTAGAGCGAGCCTTTGTAGGCGTAGGCGGCCATCATCTGGCGCAGAGCGCGGAGGTAGCCACCAAGTTTTTCAGGAGCGACGGCGGAGTCTTCCCAACCTTCCCAGTTGAGCGGTTCGCCGGGCACATGCGAAGTGACACCCAGGCTCGATTCACGAACGTCCCACACACGCTTGGCTTGCTGCTTGTCGGTATAGAGGCGCATGTTAGGAGGATTCGGACCGCGGCCCAGCGCCTGCATCAGGCCGCGGGCGTGGGATTCGGCTTCCGGCGCCGTTTCCGCGCCGAACTCGACCATCAGCCAGCCGCCGCCTTCGGGCAGGAGTGCGAGGCCTTCGGAGTTGATCCCTTTCGCTCGCGTGTAGCCGACGAGAAGATCGTCGAAGCCTTCGAGGCCGATGGGCTTGTGCGCCATGATTTCGGGAACATGGTCGGCGCACTGATAGATGTCGCGATAGGCGACGACCAGCAGCACGCGCTCGGGAGGACTCTCGACCAGCCGGCACGTCGCTTCGAGAATTGTGACGCAGGTGCCTTCGGAACCTACGAGCGCGCGTGCAATGTGGAAGCCATTCTCGGGCAGAAGATAGTTCAGGTTGTAGCCGGAGACGCGGCGCGGGATGTTGGGAAAGCGCTGACGGACGAGATCGCCGTAGGTGACAGCGATGGTTTGCAGCTTGGTGTAGATTTCGGCGCGGCATCCGCCTTGCTGAAGAATGCGTTCGAGTTCCGTGCTCGACGTGGCACCGACTTTCATGCGAGCGCCGTCGTAAGTGAGGATTTCGAGTTCTTCGATGTTGTCGTCGGTCTTGCCCGCCATGACGGAATGCACGCCACAGGAGTTGTTGCCGATCATGCCGCCGAGGGTGCAGCGATCATGCGTGGCGGGATCGGGCGCGAAGGTGAGATGGTGTTTTTCGGCAGCTGCGCGGAGATGGTCCAGCACAACTCCGGGCTGTACGCGGGCGATGCGGCGGGCAGGGTCAATTTCGAGAATCCTCGCCATGTATTTGGAAAAATCGAGGATGACAGCGACGTTGCAGCACTGCCCGGCGAGAGATGTGCCACCGCCGCGGCAGAGCAGCGGCGCGCCGAACTCACGGCAGAGCGCGACCGTGGCCAGAACATCGTCGTTATCGCGAGGGAGTACAACGCCGATAGGGACCTGACGGTAGTTGGAGCCGTCGGTCGAGTGGAGAGCGCGGCTGCCGCGGTCGAAGCGAACTTCTCCGCTAATCTGAGCTCGCAGAGCCTCGGCCAGGCCTGAAGCGTCTACTTGCGCGGACTTGGCGGCCTGTGCGAGTTCTGCAAATCTGTCTCCCATGCGGCTGGGCTTTCTTCAATTCGATGATCAGTTCAACGATTGGTTCGAAGATCAGTTCGAAGACGAATTTGCCGCGTCTGACTTACGGGTCACATTGGTGATCTGGATCTTCGTCTTATCGCCCTCGGCTTCTATGTTGATGGTAACCATGCTTTTGTGATCGTTGGAGATGATGGTGCACCGGCCTGCGTCGGAGGTGGTGACCATGGCGTTGGGGAACTTCGATTTGTAGAAGCTGGCGACTTTGTCCACGGAGTCAGTGCTTTCGGAGCTTAGCGACGCCGTATGAACTCCACCAAAGGTTGCCGAGGCGGCCCCGTCTTTCATCACCTGTGCTCCGGGATAGACGTCTACGCCCAAATTGCGCGCGGCCTCGGCTGGATCTTTCGTGGTTTCGACGCTGCCGAACGGGGTTTCCACCTTCACGTTGTTTCCTTCCTGGTGTACGTGCGAGTGGCGCGCGACCCGCGAAACGAAAAGTGCGAGCGAGCCGATACCAAGGATTCCCAGGAGGACGACTACGGCGACCACGATCAGTATGACTTTAAGCGCGCCGCCGCCCTCAGCAGGTCTGGCTGGAGGGGCGGGAGGTGCTGGAATCGCAGGACCAGAGGTGGCGGAAGGAGCGACACCCGGAGCCGGGGATGAAGCGACTATTGCCGCGCCACACTTGCTACAGAACCGGGCTCCGGGAACGATACTAGTGCCACAAGAATTACAGAAGGCCATAGCTTACCTCGTGCCGATCAACGAATGAAGCGGTCGGCGCGAGTATAACGCAGATTGGGCGAGAAACAGAGGGTGATTGAGCATGGGGAGTGATGCGGGTCAGCAAGGAAGCGAGCCAAACGCGCGATCATTGGGTCGCAAAGAACGCGAGCCTTCGGCTTCGCTCAGGGCAGGCTCCTTCGCGCGGCTCGCCCAGATTCCCTCGACAAGCTCGGGACAGGCTCTTCGCTGCGCAAAAGCGCTTGCTCAGGATGACAATCAAGGCCTAGCTCCACAACCGCGTCGCATAGTCAGACATGGTGAGTCCCAACAGCAGTAGCAGGAAGAACAGGGCCGCGATCACGACCAGCTTGGTGAGTTTCTCGCTGGCGTGCCAGACGTGCATAAAGAAGAGGGCGACCAAAGTTGCTTTGATGGTGGCGATGCCGAGCGCGACAGCGGCGTTATAGGGCGCCAAATCCAGCGTCGCGGCGTATACGGTGAGACCTGTGCCGGCGAGCAGCGCGATCCAGACGGCGAAATAGCCTTTCAAAGGCGACGACGTTGCTGATGAGTGTGCAGACATGCAAGCCTCACGGGTGCCGATCGATCAGGTAGAGCAAAGGAAACAGGTAAATCCAGACGATATCGACGAAGTGCCAATAGAGGCCGCCGATCTCGACCGGAGTGTTCCACTCCGGAGTGAAACGTCCCTTCCAAGCCATGATAAACAGCCAGAGGAAAATGCCCAGACCGACAATCATGTGTAGCGCATGCAGGCCCGTCATCACGAAATAGAGAGAGAAAAACATCTGTGCATGGCGCGGATTGGCGTACTCCCCGGGATGTCCTGGGATCTCGACATGATCAAAACTGAACGACGCGCCCGGGACGTGATGCTCTTCGAACTTGTCTTTGTACTCGACCGCCTTGATACCAAGGAAGGCAAGACCGAGAAGCATGGTAAGCGCGAGGCTGCCAATCAGGAGCGTTCGACGGGCTGTTTGTGCGGCCCACACGGCAAGAACCACGGTCAAACTGCTGCAGATGAGCACCGCAGTATTAGTGGCGCCGAGGCCCATATTGATAGATTTGCTGGCGGCAGCGAAGTCTCCGAAGTACCAGCGGCGGTAAACCAGGTAGGCGCAGAATAGGCCGCCAAAAAACATGACTTCGGTGCCGAGGAAGACCCACATTCCAAGGCTGGCGGCATCGCGCTGCTGCTGCGGCTCGGCGAAGTGGTGCAAGAGCTCCGGACGATGCTCCTCTTCGTGGTGAAGGCCGATTACGGTACTATCGGGCAACGGGGACCTCCTCGCTGTGGGGTGCGTCCAACTCCTCGTAGTTGTAGGCTTCCCAGGTCACGACGGGTTCTTCGTCGAAGTTGAAGGTCGGCGGCGGGGAGGCTGTTTTCCACTCGAGTCCAGCTGCATTCCACGGATTGTCGGAGGCCGGCTTGCCGTAGCGCATGGACCAGAGGAAATAAACCATGGGCAGCAAATATCCGACGCCGAGGACGGTGGCACCGGCAGTCGACAGCACGTTCAACACCTGAAACTCCGGCATGTGGCTGTAATCGTAATAGCGGCGCGGCATGCCCATGTAGCCGAGCACGAACTGCGGGAAGAAGGTGAGGTTGAAGCCGATGAAAACGATCAGTGCGGCGAGGCGCGCCCAGCCCTCGGGATAGAGGCGTCCGGAGATTTTGGGCCACCAGAAATGCATTCCTCCGAGATAGCCCATGACCGCGCCTCCGACCATGATGTAGTGGAAGTGGGCCACGACGAAATAGGTGTCGGTGACGTGTACGTTGATGCCGAGAGCTGACAGGAATAGCCCGGTGAGGCCGCCGATAGTGAAGAGTCCGAGGAAGCCAAAGGCGTAGAGCATGGGCGCATCGTAATGGATGGAGCCCTTGTACAGAGTGGCCGTCCAGTTGAAGACTTTGATGGCTGAGGGCAATGCGACGGCATAGCTCAGGAAGGAAAATACGAGAGCAGAGTAGACGGAGATTCCGGCTACGAACATGTGATGAGCCCAGACGAGAAAACCGAAGACAGCGATGGCAATCGACGAGAACGCGACGAAATGATAGCCGAAGATGCGCTTGCGCGAGAAGCAGGCGATGATCTCGGTGACCACTCCCATCGACGGGAGAATCATGATGTAAACGGCGGGATGGGAATAGAACCAGAACAGGTGCTGGAAGAGAAGCGGATCACCACCGAGTTTGGGATCGAAGATGCCGAGATGGAGAGCGCGTTCCGCGGCCACCAGCACGATGGTGACGGCGACAACCGGCGTGCCCAGAAGTTGAATGATGCTGGTGGCATAGTGCGCCCAGATGAACAGAGGCAGGCGCGACCAAGTCATCCCCGGAGCACGCATGCGATGGATGGTGACCACGAAGTTCAGGCCGGTAAGGATGGAAGAAAATCCGGCGACGAAGATAGCGAGTCCGGCCTCGACGATTTTTGTATTGGTGAAGGATGTGCTGAACGGAGCGTAGAAGGTCCAACCGGTATCGACACCGCCGGTCAGCATGCAGTGCAACATCATCACGCCGCCGATGATGTAGAGATACCAGCTCAGCAGATTGATGCGGGGGAATGCGAGATCCTTGGCGCCAATCATCAAGGGGACAAGGAAGTTGCCGAGCACGGCCGGAATGGAAGGAATCAGGAAGAAGAAGATCATGACCATGCCGTGCATGGTGAAGAGTTTGTTGTAGGTGTCGGCCTGGACGAGGTCGCCCGCGGGAGTGAGCAACTCGAGGCGGATCAGCAGCGCGAAGAAGCCCCCGATGAAGAAAAAGAACGTGATGGAGATCAGATAAAGAAGTGCAATGCGCTTGTGGTCGGTGGTGAGGAGCCAGGACCACACTCCGTACTCCTTGTTCAGATAATTTTCGCGTTCAGCGGGTTGAGGTATCGCGGTAGCCATACTCATTGCACCTGACTTCTATTGGGTTGGGCATTCGGTTGAGCCTGCGCTTTTACGTCGGCCTGAGCTTGGATCTGATTGGGGTCGCGCGGCGTGGCGAAACTGGCGTCGGTTTTCGCGCCGGCAGCCGGCTTGGCCGCAGAGATCGACTTGATGTAAGCGACCAAGGCATTGACTTGCTCTTCGCTGACCAGTCCCTGAAACGTGGGCATGATCGGCTGGAATCCTTTAACGCGCTTCGCTCCCGGATCGAGGATGCATTCGCGGAGATAGTTTTCGTCGGCGGTGACGGTGCGGCCGTCTTCGAGTCGAACCGGCTTGCCGAAAACGCCCTGCAGGTTCGGGCCGCGTCCCTGAGTGTCAGTACGATGGCAGGTAACGCAGCCGAGTTCGGCGAAAATTTTCTCTCCGGTCGCAGAGAGCGGACCGGTGGAACCGCCATTCATCCACGCCTCATACTGCGCTGGTTCCTGGACTATGATCGAGCCCACCATGCCGGAGTGCTGCGTGCCGCAATATTCCGCGCAGAACAGATGATAGACGCCGGGTTTGGTGGCGCGGAACCATTCCACGGTGTAACGGCCGGGCAGCACGTCCTGCTTGATGCGGAAAGCGGGAATATAAAAACTGTGGATCACGTCCTGCGAGGTCATAATTAGTTTGACGTCGCGTCCCACAGGAACGTGCAGTTCGTTGATCTCGCGCTGACCTTCGGCGTGCTCCACCTTCCACATCCATTGTTTTGCCACCACATAAACTTCGGTCGCATCTGCTGGGGGGGTACGCTCTTTGAAGTAGACCACGGCGCCCCAGGCGAAAATCACCATGAAGATGGCGAATGGAATCGCACTCCAAGTAATTTCCAGAGCGGTGGAACCTTCGATCTGTTCGGCGCGGACGCCGGGGCGGTGACGGAACCGGGCGGCAAAAAAGATCACAACGACGAAAACCAGCAGGGCCATCATGCCAGTGACAATGAGCAGGAAAATGTAGAGAGCATCCACGTGGGGTGCCAAGGTGGATGCCTGCTGCGGCCATAATGGAAAATTATTGAGCATACCGTGTCTTTGTTGCCGTCTTCTTGGTTACCGAGCGATCCAGCCGCCACAAGATGAAAATTAAACCGCCGAGCAGGAGAATGGTCGCGGCCGCCGCCAAGCGCAGAATGTTCGCCACCATCGCCCCGTACTTCCCGGTCTCGGGATTATAGTGATAGCAGTAGAGCAGAACTGCATCGACGGCGTTGCCGATCTTGCCCTGGGACGCTTCCACGAGGCCCATGCGCAAATCCTTGGGCGGAAAATCCACACCATAGAAGTAGCGCGAGATGCGGCCTTGTGGTGTAAGCACCATGATGGCCGTGGCGTGCGCATACTGATTGCTCTTGGCATCGTACTGATACTGAAAGCCGACGGTTTTCGTTAGCGCGTTGATGGAGTCCGGCTGGCCGGTGAGGAAATGCCAGCCTGCCGCGGCATTGGCGCGGCCGTAGAGCTTGACGTAGTCGATCTTCTTGGCCGCAGCCATCTCGGGGGTTTCGCGTGGATCGAAGCTCACGGTGACCACGTCAAATTCGTTGCCGACGTTAAACTTTACCAGGCGCATGGCGCTGGCAAGTCCGGCCAGAGCTTCGCCGCATAGCATGGTGCAGTTGTAATAAACGAGGTTGAGGATCAAAGGCTTGTGGCCGAAGTAGTCTCCCAGCTTCACGGTCTTGCCGGTGTCGTCGCGGAAGATGAGATCGGGCGGCACCTGCGCGTCCAGATGTTGCTCGATGCCGACATTCTCGAGCCGCGGCGGCCGCGTGTTCGCCGGAGGAGACGTGACGCCGCTATTGATCTGCGCGCCGGCGGAAGCCGTCAGCAGCGAAAGTGACAAAATGCACGCTGCGGAAATCGAATTAATTTTCTTACAGCTCATTTCTTTTCACCCTGAGTGACGGCTCCGATTTTGGCGGTTGCCGTCTTGGTTGTTCCTGTGTTGGCGGTGGTGTCTTCGCCGGCCGCGCCCTGCGGGCGCACCGGCAGACCTCGCTGCACTAACAAATCCATGGCACGTTCGATGGGAATGCGAACTGTTCCGGCTTTCTCGTCGACCCAGCCGTAGCTGTAGAGTGTCTTCTCTTCCGCCGTCTTGATCCCGTTCAACTGACCACGCTCGTCTTCTTCCAGCTTCGGGCTGGGGAATACAGCCTGCGGATAACCAGGAGGGACGTGCCGCGTATCCTCTGGAACATTGGTGACCAGGGGATTGACCGCCGGCTGCGAAGCTTTTTCGCGGCGGTCGAGATAGGCATAGAGGCCCCGGAGGCCGAACATGCAGACAACGGTCACCACAACCAAGGTCCCCAGAAAATAGATAATAGCGGCGGCCTTCAGGTCCTGGTGCTCGAAGCTCCCGTGGTCCGTCGTGTTGTCGCGTTTGATCTCGTCACTCATATTTCGTTGCGTATCGTTTACTCATGTGCAGGCTGCAGAACTTCATGGGCATCCGGGTCATAGGCCGGCAGCAGCGGCAGCGAAGCCAGGTTACGGAAAAAATACCAAAGCCAGATTCCTCCGATGGCGATGGGCACAATCACATCAGCCACGGTCACGGTTAAAATCTTGGAAAAATTAGGTTCGATGATCCAAAAGAGGTCGACGTAGCGCATCAGCAGCAACAGGACCGCAACCCAGACCAGCTTTCGAATATTGCGCTTGAAGGGACGTGAGAGCAACATTGCGAAAGGAATGGCGAAGTGAAACAGCACCAGGGTCAGTCCAATCGAGCCCCATCCACCACTTAACCGCTTGAGATAGAAAGTGATCTCGGCGGGAAGGTTGCCCGCCCAGATAATGAGCCACTGCGAGAAAGAGAAGTACGCCCAGACCATGATGAACGTGAGCATCCACTTGCCGTGGTCATGGACGAATTCGGGCTTGAGCATTTCCGACATCGGCTTGTAGTTAAAGAGGATGCGTTCGACGACCACCGCGAAGCACATCGCGGAGAGCACTTCCCCGATGAGAATGATCAGGCCAAAGATGGTCGAAATCCAACTGGGATCGAGCGACATGATCCAGTCGATGGCGGCGAAAGAGATGGTGAATGCGTAAAGGATGAGCCCAGGCCCGGCGACGGCTTTGAAACGCTGGCTGTTGTCTGGAGCACCGGCGTGGTCGGTTTGCTTCGACCACTTCGACAGCAGGAACGAGAGCAGATTCCAAACCGCGAAATAGAATACGGCGCGAATGATGAAGCCGTTGACAGTGAGGTAGGTTTGCGTGATCTGTTCCAGGTGTTCGCGGAGATGCTTGTCTTCTATGTTGCCGAGTGGCTGCGCCCAAATGTAGAGCCGGTGAATCCCAAGGATGACGGGAATGAACAGAATCGCGAGCAATGGCAGCGTGCGCATGGCCGCGCCCAGGATGCGGCGAATCACCGTGCCCCAGCCGCCTCCGGTTAGGTGGCGGATCATTAGAATCGCCATGGAACCGAGGGCGACGCCCAGCCAGCACATAAAGCCCAGCAGGTAGGCGCGATAAAACTCGTCGGGGCGGGTGAAGGCCAAAGCCGCTGCGGCCACGGCGAAGATGACGCCGATGACGAGCGAGCGCTGCGAGATTTTTCTTACGACTTCCGGCGCCGTTAAATCGAGATGTGGATGAGTCGCGGCGCTCATTTCTGGTCCTCTGATTTTGAACTGGCCTCAGGCGCCATCACGGGAAGGGTCGCTCCTGAGCCCGGGTCTCCGAGGAACGTTGGAGGCTCCGACGGCACGTTCTGTCCGGCGGGCACGTCCGCCTTCGTTGCGTTTTGACTCAACTGCAGCGCGCGGATATAAGCCACGATGTTCCAGCGGTCGCGCGGGGGAATCTGAGAAGAGTAGTCGAGCATAATGCCGAAGCCGTTGGTGATCACGTCGTAAAAATAACCCAGCGGCGCTTTCTGCAGGCGCGCGGTGTGATACGAGGGAGGTTTGCGCGAGAACCCGCGGGAGGGGATAAATCCATTGCCATCCCCGAGAGGCGAATGACAGGGAGAGCAATAAATATTGAAGCGTTCGCGGCCGCGCTCTAGAACCTCTTTGGTCACAGGAAACGGCATGTAGTCGCCGGGGTTGGGGCCGATTTTCCCGGTATAGAGATAGGTATCTTCATGCAACTGGCCCCGCGCTACCGTACCTTCCAGTAGCGGACGGGCACCGCGCTGGTCAGGAAAAAAATCGCTCTTGGCGAGCGGATTCAGTCGAGGCTGAACATGCATGTCGAGGCGGCAGCCGGAGAGAACAGCGATTGCTGCCAGCAGACCTGCGATAGAAATTTGGCGGAGGCACAACATTCTAGCTGGGCACCTCCGAGATCGAACGCGGAGCCAAACCTTCCAGGAAGTTGCGCGTACCGGCAGGATCGTACTTGGGATCGGAAGAAAATACGATCAGGAAGAAGCGATCTTTCGACGCCAGCGCAAAGCGTGGCACGTTGAACACGGGATGATAGGGCATGGGCAGGCCGTTGAGTGCGAGCATGCCGAAGACGGCAGAAATTCCGGCAAACAGAATCGTCATCTCGAATGTGATCACGATGAAGGCGGGCCAAGAATGAGGAGGCTTGCCGCCGACGTTGAGGGGATAGTCAACGGCGGACATCCAGTACTGCATCAGGTAGCCGGCGAGGCCGCCGACGATGCCGCCAATCAGCACGACCAGAGGGACTTCGTCGTGGTGAAAGCCAATCTCCTCGGCCAGGCCTTCGATCGGAAACGGGCTGTAGGCATCGAGCTTCTGATAGCCAGCTCCGTGCGTGCGTTTGGCGGCGTCAATCAAGGCCTGAGCCGAATCAAACTCCGCCATCATGCCGTAGATGCGCTCGCGCTTCATTATTCTTTGACCTCCGCTTCCGGCAGGAGGGTGCGCATTTCAAAGATTGAGATCATGGGCAGAAGGCGTACGAACAAGAAAATCGCCGCGAGGAACATGCCGATGGTGCCGATGTAGGTCATCCAGTCCCAGCGCGTGGGGTAGTACATGCCCCACGATGACGTGAGGAAGTCGCGGTGCAGGCTGACCACGACGATGACGAAGCGTTCCAGCCACATGCCCACCAGGATCACGCCGGAAACCAGGAACAGAGCAACCGGACTGGTGCGCAGCTTGCGGATCCACAGCACCTGCGGAATAAAGATGTTGCAGATCAGCAAAGACCAGTACGGGATAGCGTAGGGTCCGTGGAGGCGGTTCCACAACGTGAATGCGTCATAGCGGTCGCCGCTGTACCAGCCCATAAAAGCCTCGATGCCATAGCCGTAGGCCACGATCAACCCCGTCGCCAACATCACTTTCGCGGAGTTCTGCAGATGGCGTTCGGTGATGAAATCTTCCAGGCCGTAAATCTTGCGGATGGGGATGGCCAGCATGAGGACCATGGCAAATCCCGAATAAATGGCGCCGGCGACAAAGTACGGAGGGAAGATGGTTGTATGCCAGCCCGGGACAATGCCGATGGCGAAATCAAAACTCACGACGGTATGGACCGAGAGCACAAGAGGCGTGGCCAATCCGGCGAGCAGCAGATAGGCAGTTTCGTAGCGGTGCCAGTGGCGCGCCGATCCGCGCCAACCCATCGAGAGCGCGCCGTAAATCAATCTGGCTGCTGGATGGGCTGCGCGATCGCGCAGCGTGGCCATGTCGGGAACCAGACCGATGAACCAAAACAACGCGGAAATGGTGGCGTAGGTGGAGACGGCGAAAACGTCCCACATGAGCGGGCTGCGGAACTGCGGCCACACCCGCATGGTGTTGGGATAAGGAAAGAGCCAGTACGCCAGCCAGGGACGCCCGACGTGGATCGCGGGGAAAATTCCAGCGCAGGCGACGGCGAACAGCGTCATGGCTTCGGCGAAGCGGTTAATGGAATTGCGCCACGACTGCCGCAGCAACAAAAGAATAGCTGAGATAAGCGTGCCGGCGTGGCCGATTCCGATCCACCAGACGAAATTGATGATGGCGAAGCCCCAGCCAATGGGGATGGTCGAGCCCCAGATGCCGATGCCTTTCAGGAACAGGTAGCCGATGGCGTAGAGCATCATCATGGTCGCCAGGAAAGCGATGCCGAAGCCCAGGAACCAGCCGTTCGAGGCGGGACGGGTTAGCACAATCGCACTGATCTTTTCCGTGACCGTGGCGAAAGTGTGACCCGGTTCGATCACCGGAGTCTGTTGCGCGTCCACCGTCGTTTTGTATTGCTCGTCCATTTATTGTTTGCCCATGTTTGGGCTGCGCTCCGCTTTTTTTGTCTTTTATGCTTTCAGTTCCGGATTTGGGTTGCTGACTTCCGCTAGATAGGTTGTTCGCGGGCGAGTGTTAAGCTCGCCCAAGAGACTGTAGTTGCGCGGCTGCGCCTTTAACTTTGAGACCTTGCTGTTCGGGTCGTTAATGTTTCCGAATATGATCGCGCCCGCCGGGCAGGACTGCTGACAGGCGGTCTTCAATTCGCCGTCCTGGATCTTGATTTCTTTGCCTTCGCGCACCGAGGCGGTTTCGGCGTCGATACGGTGTTCGCTGATGCGTTGTACGCAATAAGTACACTTTTCCATTACGCCGCGGCTGCGCACGCTGACGTCGGGATTGCGCATCATCTTGTATTGCGGCGTCTCCCAATCCTGGAAGAGCAGGAAGTTGAATCGCCGCACTTTGTAAGGACAGTTGTTCGAGCAATAGCGCGTGCCCACGCAGCGGTTGTAGACCATGTCATTCAGGCCTTCGCTGCTGTGGTTAGTAGCGCCCACTGGGCAGACAACTTCGCAGGGCGCGTTCTCGCACTGCATGCAAGGGACGGGCTGGAAGTAGGCTTTGGGATTATCGCGATCGCCCTGATAGTAGGCATCGACGCGAATCCAGTGCATGTGGCGGCCGAGCCTGGCCTGCTCCTGGCCTACGACAGCGATGTTGTTTTCCGACTGGCACGCCACGATGCAGTTGTTGCAACCTACACAGGCATTCAGATCGATGGCCATGCCCCAGGCGTAGGCTTCTTCTTTGTAGGGATATGGCTTGTAGAGCGTGAGGCCGGGAGCTGGCTCTTCTTCTTGCGCGAAGTTGGGCTCCTTACGGTATTCCTCGAGCGTGGTTTCACGGACCAGCGGACGATGGCCGCCATCGGGCGTGTCCATGGTCTGGTAACCCTGAGTGGAGGCGAGTTCGTAGGTGTCTCCGGTCTTGCGGAGTTGCACGCCGGTGGTGAACCAGGGCGCGGAGCTGGTGCGCACGGGATACGCGTCGAAGCCGCAGGCGGTGCCCACGCGGCCGGCGCGTTTGCGGCCGTAGCCGAGAAATATTGTGACCGAATTGTCGGGATGGCCAGCTTGGATCCAAGCTGCGCCGGTGACTTTTTTCCCGTTCAACTCCAGCTCGACAACGTCTTTGGACGCGATCTGCAGCCGCTCGGCCATCTTGGGGCCGATGAGGATGGCATTGTCCCAAGTGAGTTTCGTCATTGGCTTGGGGAGTTCCTGCAGCCAGCCGTTGTTGGAGAACTGGCCGTCGTAGATGGTGGGGTCGCGGCGGAAGTTGAGCTCGATGGCTGTATCGGTCGCCCATTTCCACCCAAAGTTGTCATTTTTTACGGCAGGCGATTTCGGTTGGTAGGTGGTACCCTCAACCCATCCATCGTGCAGCGACTTGCGCCAGAAAGCTTCGAAATCCTGGCCAGTGTGCTGCTTCTGCCAGTAGCCGCGGACAAGATCATAGCCAGTGGCATCGGTTTGACCGGAGAGGAGCGCGACGAATTCCAGAGGGCTCTTGCCGTTGTAGAGCGGCGCAATCAGCGGCTGAATAATGCTGACCGTGCCGTCGTAAGCGCGGGAATCACCCCAGGTTTCGAGTTCGTGCGCCTGGTTGACGTGCCACTGGCAAAGTTCCGCGGTCTCGTTCTGGTGAGAGCCCAGATGCACGCGGAGGGGAATCTTGCCTTTCTTTAGGATATTGGCGACGTCGAGATCGGCGGGGGCGTCGTAGGCCGGGTTCCCGCCGAGAATGACCAGCAAATCCACCTTGCCCGCAAGAATGTCGGTGACGAGGTCCTTGATGGATTCGGTTTGGTTGATCGGATTCGCGTCGACCGGATCGGCGTAGAAAACCGTTTTGCCAACGTTACCCAGCGCCTGGTTCACGGCGTGAGCGAAAGCATGTACGACAGGAGGCTGGTGATCGCCCACGATAACAACGCTAGATCCGCGATGGGCAAGGAGATCTTGAACAATAGGCCCCGAAAAACCAGGGTTGTCTCCTGCTACACCCCCGGTTGGCGGATTGACGGGCAAGTGGCTGGATAGGTTTTGTGCAAATTTCTCGATTTCACTCGCGCGCATTGGCCACCGATGATCCGCCTTCGCTCCCGTCGAGGTCATCGTGCTCTCGACTACGTATAGCCGGTTCATGTTGCCGTCTGGGTTGCGGCGCTTGGCGAAATCGCGGATGTAGCGGGTGTTGCCGGGGAATCCGGCGTAGAGGAAGTCGGCGTCGAGCGAGACGATTACGTCGGCCTTTTCAAAGTCGTAGCGCGTCTCGACCGGCTGGCCGAACGCCATCTTTGCGCCTTCGAGCACGTTGTCGCGATTGATGGGCTCATAGACATGCCACTTCGCCTGCGGATAGATCTTGAGGAAATTGCGCAGTTGATCGGCGAGGGTGGGCGACGAAATCGTCGGCGTGAGAATGCGAATGCCCGCGCCTTGCAGCGCTTTTTGCGCGCTCAGCGGGCCGCGAATCGCGGTGATGAACGATTGCCAAGAACGCTGATCGCCCAAGGAGACCACGCTCTGTGAGCGGTCGGGATCGTACATGCCAAGAATCGAAGCTTGCGCAAAAATGTCCGTTCCGCCGAGGCTGGCAGGATGCTGGTCGTTGCCTTCAATCTTGGTCGGACGGCCGAGATGGCTCTCGACCAGCAACGGGCTGGCGTACCCGCCGAGCGTCATTGCCGTGGCGTAAAACATGGGGCGACCGGGAACCACCTCTTCCGGCTGGCGGACGTAGGGAACAATCGGTTCGAGCGGCAGGCGCACGCAACCCGTCATACCGGCCAGCGCCATGGACGCTCCCATCACCCTTAGGAAACCGCGGCGCGAAACAGAATCGACCCACTCGGAAGCGCCCTTGGGAAATTCGCGGTGCAACGCCTCCTGAAAATCGGCGCTGCCCGCAAGCTCTTCCAGGCTGCGCCAATATTCCGGACCAGCTTTCTGATTCGCGGCCTCTTCGATTTGTGCGCGGAGGGATTCGAGATCCAGCTCACCCTTCTTGCTGGGGCAAACGTCTTCGCGCTTTTTTCCCGGCAACCCGGCTTTGTTTTGATCGTCCATTCTCATTGCCGACCGCTTGCGCCGCGGCCTATTTCATCGGTGGCACGTGTTGCAACTGGTGATGTCGCCTACGCTACGGACGTTGTATTTTTTCACTAGCGCCGTCCCGAGGTCGACTTGATCCGTGTAGCTCTGTCCATCCACCACCACTGGATGGGCACTCGTGGGCGGCTGGTAACGCATATTGAAAACTTGATCCCGTGGGCGAAGATTATTCTGGGGCGCGCGATGGCAGCCTAAACACCATTCCATCTGCAAGGATTCCTGCTGGTACATAAGCGGCATCTGGTCGACCGGACCGTGGCAGGTATTGCAGCCCACACCTTTATTCACATGAATGCTGTGATTGAAAAAGACGAAGTCGGGAAGCTGGTTCACCCGCGTCCATTGCAACGACTGGCCAGAACGATAGCTGGCCCGGACAGGTTCCAGCAACTGGGCATTGGTCCAGATCTGCGAGTGACAGTTCATGCAAGTCTTGGTGGGAGGGATGCCGGCAAAGCTTGAAGTCTCGACCGATGTGTGGCAGTAGCGGCAGTCAATGCCGAGTCCGGCAACATGGTGCTGATGGCTAAAGGGCACCGGCTGGGGCTTTCGCACCCCGGCATAAGTGACATAAGGCGATCCCTGAACCTCGTACGCCACCCAACCGAGCGCGGCAATAACGAAGACCGCGCCAAAAATCGTGGCCCGGGACAGGGTGTTCGCACTACGATGAAAAATCTGCGACATGCCTACGTACGAGTTCCAGAAAACACGAATGAGACTCAGCGGATCTTAGATGTATTGATTCTTAAATGGTTACGACGCAAAAGAAACTCCCCACAGATTTTTTCGCGTCAGCTAGGAGAACTGGGAATTATAAATATTTCGCGCGAACTTGTCGCGTGCTTCGCCAGGAAATTCGTAAACCATGTCTCAAATTGAACGTCCGCGAGAAAAATGTCGCGTTTCTGAGCATTGACAGTGTCGTCGAATTCTTAGCGCAGATTCATAACCAACAATTTCGGCTCAGTCATTTCCTCGATCGCGTAACGCAGTCCCTCGCGGCCGAGGCCGGAATCCTTTATCCCGCCGTAAGGCATCTGGTCGATGCGGAACGAAGGGATATCGCCAGCGATCAGAGCGCCGACTTCGAGTTCGTCGTAAGCCTGGAAGAGCAACTTCACATCGCGAGTGAACAAGCCCGCCTGCAGACCGTAGTTGGAATTGTTGATTCGGCGCAAGGCCTCATCAAAATTCTGATACGGTTCCACGGTCACGACGGGACCAAAAATCTCCTGGCAGTTCACTTTCATGTCGGGCTTGGTGCCAGTCAGCACCGTTGGATTAACGATCGAACTTTTCCGGCCGCCACCGCACAATAGGCGAGCGCCGGAGCGAACCGCTTCCTCAACCCAACTGGTGACGCGGACGGCATCACTTTCGCGGATCAGCGGACCAACGTCGGTCGATTCCTCCATGGGATCGCCGGTCTTAAGTTTCTTGACGCCTTCGACGAGGAGATCGGTGAACTTGCCATACACCGACTGCTCCACCAGAATGCGCTGCACCGAAATGCAGGTCTGCCCGGCATAGCCAAAGCCTCCGGTAACGCAGCGGTCCGCGGCGTAGGCGAGGTCGGCGTCGCTGTGCACGATGGCGCCGGCGTTGCCTCCTAGTTCCAGCGCAACTTTCTTCTTCCCGGCGCGGCGCTTGATGTCCCAACCTACGGGCACGCTTCCGGTGAAGCTGATCAGCTTGATGCGCTCGTCGGTGACCAGCAGACTGGCGTCATCGTTGGAAAGTGGCAGAACGTTAAGGCCGCCATCGGGCCAACCGGCCTGTTGAATGCACTCTGCCAGCAATAGCGAACACAGCGGAGTTTGCGGCGCCGGTTTCAACACCATGGAACAACCCGCAGCAATGGCCGGTGCGACTTTGTGAGCAACCAGGTGCAGCGGAAAATTGAACGGCGTGATGCCCGCGATTGGGCCGAGTGGATAGCGTTTTACGATGCCCCAGCGTCCGGCTGTGAACTCCTGCCAATCGAGGGGAAGATATTCGCCGTAGATGCGCGTGGCTTCTTCGGCAGCGACGTTGAAGATGAATGCGGCACGGTCCACTTCAGCGCGTGCCAGTTTGATTGGCTTGCCGGCTTCTTGAACGATGGTGCGGGAGAACTCTTCGCGGCGTTCGGCAATGGCCCCGGCCACGCGCCGCAGCACGCGCTGCCGCTCGAACGCAGGCAGGCGACGCGTAGTACCGAAAGCTTTCACGGAGGCGGCGATTGCAGCGTCGGCATGATCGCGTCGCGCCTGAATCACTCGCCCGATCACGCTACCATCGAATGGCGATCGGACCTCGACCACATCGCCGTCTTCCATCCAACGGCCGTCGACAAAGAAACCGTGGGTCGCGACTGGGGCGATCGTCATTTCCGCCATGGTTGGCCTCCGGATCCGGACGAACGATTTTTGATTATAGGGCATCGCTGGGGGTTGCCTCCGAAAAGGCAGTCGGGGAAAGAGGGTGGCCGTTAGGAAGGCGAGCGTCCACTACAATAAAGCCGCCAGCGGCCATGCCTTTCCTCGAAACCATTGTTGAGCTTGCCCCGCGTCTGCGGCGGAAAGAAGTTTCCCCGCTGGAACTGACTCGTGCTTGCCTGGATCGCATCGAGAAACTTAATCCCACGCTGAATGCATTTATCACGGTGACTGCCGAATCGGCGCTGGCCGAAGCACGGGCTGCGGAAATCGAAATCTCTCGTGGGGAATGGCGCGGTCCGCTGCATGGGATTCCGATTGCGCTGAAGGATCTGATCGATACCGCGGGCACGCGCACAACCGCTGCCAGCGCGCTATATCAGGATCGCATGCCAACCGAAGATGCGGAAGTCGTGCGGTGGTTGCGGCAGGCGGGCGCGGTGATTCTGGGTAAGAATAACCTGCACGAGTTCGCCTACGGCGGAAGCTCGCTGGTTAGTTTTTTTGGCGACGTTCACAATCTGTGGAACGCGGCGCATATCGCCGGAGGATCATCGGGAGGATCAGCGGCAGCAGTTGCTGCGGGACTTTGCTTCGCAGCAATTGGGACCGATACGGCCGGCTCCATTCGCGAACCGGCGGCGTTGTGCGGTTGTGTCGGGATCAAGCCGACTTATGGGCGCGTTTCCGCGCGCGGCGTGATTCCGCTTTCCTGGTCGTTGGATCACGTGGGGCCGCTGGCTGCGACCGTCGGCGATGCGGCTGCCGTATTGCAGGCGATCGCGGGATACGATTCGCTCGACGCGCACAGCGCCGACGTTCCTGTATGCGATTATGTTTCCGTTCTCCGCGAGGGGGCGAGGACGCTTCGCGTTGGTGTTCCGCGAGCACATTTTTATGATGATCTTGAGGATGAAGTCCGCGCGGCGGTGGAGCAGGCTCTTGCCGTGATCAAGACCCTCGTGGCGGAAACTCGCGAAATGCAGATCGAGATACCCACAGATCGCATTGTGCAAAATGCCGAGTCGTATGCGGTTCACGCCGACCATGTCGCCCGGACGCCGGACCTCTATCAACCGGAGACTCTGCGGCGCATCCGCTTCGGCGCGGATATTTCGGCGGTGGAATATATTCGGTGCCGGCTCGAATTGGACATCGAGCGCCGACGCGCACTAAACATCTTCGCGAAAGTAGATTTGCTAGTCACACCCACCACGCCCATGCCCGCGCCAGCGATTGCCGATCTGAAGAAAGATCCTGAGGCGCTTCGTCCGGCGGAACTTATTTTGCTGCGCAACACGCGGCCGTTCAATGTGTGGGGACTGCCTACAATCTCGGTGCCCTGCGGGTTTACGAAAAGCGGTCTGCCGATCGGACTGCAAATCGCGGGGCCGCACTGGCGGGAGGATTTGGTGCTGAGGCTGGCTCATGCTTACGAGCAGGCTGTGAATTTCTCCGCGAAATAATTCGCGCCGTGCCGCCTTAGTTCGGATTGTCGTGGGTTGCGCCGGGCCTGGACTGGGGGTATCCCCCTCCCCCTGGTCTATTGGAATCACCACGTTAGCAAGAAATTCCCCGCAAAATCCGGATGTGAAAGAACTTAGATATCAAAATCCGTGAAACAAAGGAGTTAGGCCCGACTTCTTCGCCGGTCGTTCCCGCGTTATGCGAGATCGCTTTACTGCCTTCGCTTGGCAATGATGGAACGAATTGTGGAGAGGCGCAAGGTTGGATGTCATAACAGGAGGCTGTGGATTCCGGCAGCAGCGCGTCCACCCTTGCAAGAAACGCGAGGATGGCCACCCGCCCTTCTTGTAGAGTCGATGCGCGGCTTCAGGCGGGGCATATCGCTTGATCGAGATGCCGCGCGCGTGCGCTCGGGTTTTCGCCACATCATAGGCGAGTTGCATCCGGAGAAGGTGGTCCATGTCCGGACCGAAGGCCTTTTCGATGCGCAGAGCCATTTCCGGCGCGCGGCCTTACCGTGCAGAAGGTCGGAGAGCGTTGCGTGGCGTACTTTCAAAATCTCCGCCTTCGACACGGTGAGGCCGAGGGCTTCGATGACTTCGGTTCTAATCAGGTCGCCCGGGTGGGGTGGGCTCTTCATGGGCATTGCGGACTCCTAGTGGTAATCGATCAGATCAATGTCGCTGGCCGTGTTCAGCTGTTGGTCGAAGCGGAAAATCAGCCGCCAGTTTCCCGTGACAGTCAGGCTGCATGATCCTTTCCGGTCGCCTTTGAGAGGATGCAGCTTCCAGCCGGGAAAGCGGCCGAGTTGTTCCAGTGTCTTGGGGGTTTCGAGGGCGAACAGCAGCTTGCGCAGCTTGTCGGCCATCGCGGACGGCACGCCCTTGCCGTTTCCGTCTTCGTAGAGTTGCCTTAGTCCCTTGTGGCGAAAGCGACAAGTTGCACGTGGCCCTTTTGTGTAGGCATAAAGTATTTCTCCTTCAGTTGCACCGCTGTGGTTTTTGGGCACTGCTTGCGGTTACGCTCTCGACGTATCGGGCCAAGAGCGGTTGAAGAGAGAAACAGCTAATGCCTACCCTGTGCAGTATGTACGGTTCTGCCGTACGTGCCAAGCGGTTTACTCGCAGTTTAGTTGCGTGTCCCGAGGATGGCCTTGGAGCAGCTTTCGGCATTACGCTGCAGGCGAAGCGGGCGTGGTTGAGATTGAGTCTCGATGGACGGCGACGGGGCACCCTCGGGAGTAGAGAGTGGGTTAGGCTGAGCGCTCGGGGCGCTGGTAGGGATCCTTCGACTCCGCTCAGGATGACACAACTTCGGGTCAGGATGACAACTTCGAGATCCTCTATCGCTTTAGGCTTCAGTTATCGTTCCAGGCTTCAATCCACCGTCCTCACATCATCGGGCAGCATGAGGACGAACATGCAGTTGCCTGTGGCTGTGGAGCAGGAAAGGATTCCGCGGCGCAGGACTTTTAGCGGGGTTTCGTCGGGGAAAGTTAGGCGGTATTCGGCGGTGCGGAGGGCTTCGGTGAAGACTTTCAGCTTCTCGTCTCCGCTGACGAATCTGACGGCTTCGGCTTTCGCGGGAGTACCGGCGCCGCCGCTGAGCAGCACGAAAAACTCCGCACTGCCAGTTTCTTTTGCCTTGCCCAAGTCGATGGTGCGCAGCGATTGCAAACTCGCCTTATCTTTATCTTTCGCATCGCCGTTTAGCTTGGCGTCGCTTTTGACTAACGCGTCGATTCTTTCCTTCGTTTCCGGGATGGGTCGAAGTCCGGTCACCGCGAGTTCATAGGTCTGCAGCGCACGATCCTTCTTCCCCTGCTGTTCATAGATTTGACCGAGATGGTCGCCGACTTCTCCGTGCTGGCCCAGTCCCCAAGCGGCAGAGACGTATTTTTCCGCCTTGTCCAGATTGCCTTCGCTGAAATAAACCCAGCCCAGCGTGTCCCAATAGGCGATGAGCGAGGGCACGAGAGGCAACTCTTGGGGCGTGAGGCGGTCCAGCGATACATTGCGCAACGCCGCAGTCGTCGCCGATACCGCCGACTCCGCGTATTGTTGCGCGCGATCCAGGTGAGACTTCTTCAGCGAGAGTTGATAAGCGATGTTGTTCCACACCAGCGGCGTGGCGGAAAGCTCGACCGCGTGGTCGAACGTAGCGAGGGCTTTGTCATCCTGGCCGAGGTTGAGGTAAGCGTCCCCGAGGCTCACTTGCAGTTCTGGGTTGTCAGGAGTGAGAGATGTGGCTTTCTCCAATTCGGCGGCGGCCAAGTCGTACTTATGCCACTCGGAATACATGGAGCCAAGGCCGGCATGAGCGAACTTGTCGAGGGGATTAATTTCGATCTGCTTATTGAACGCGGTCACGGCATCGTCGTACTTGCGCTCCTGCCAGTAGGCGCGTCCCAGGGCGTTGTAGGCGTATTCGTCGTAAGGATTGATCTCAATCTGCTTCTTGAGAGCGGCGATGGCGTCGTCATTTTGCCGCGTGCCCATGTAGGCCAGGGCTATCGCATACCAGGCGTATTTATTCTTGGGATCCACTTCCGTGGCGCGTTTGAGAAGTTGAATCGCCATGGGCAGATTGTTACTGGCGATTGCCGCTCGACCGCTTTCCACCAGGTCATCCGCTTTCATGTCGGCTGGCGCGGTGGGCGCGCCGGCCACCGTAGTCTCGAGGGAAAGAAACTGGCCCAAGTCGGACGTGACGGCGCGGCGGAAGGCTTGGTAATCCGTAGCACGCGGCGCGGCAATCTCGTCCTGACGCAGCGTGAGCGTCCTTCCGGCCGTGAAGGTGGTTCCTTCCAGCTTGTACGTGGCTTGGTATTCCGCATAGTCGCGCTTCACGGAAAGGGGCAAAGGAGCGCGAGCGGTGTACTTGGCGGGCAGTTCGAGCTTGATCTTGTAGACGTATTCGGCCTTGGGACCAAGCTTCATCGGCTCAGCGTCCGCGTCGCTATCATCATCGCCCAGATCTGGCAGGTTGAACTGGCACAGCGGCAGCGTGAGGTCGGATTTTTTCTTTGACCAATCGAGGAAGTTGGGCCTGGCGACGTCGTAAGACATGGTGAACGGCTCGCGGGTCGCGGCCGGATCGCTGATCTTCAAATTCGTAACATCGCCGCCCATCCCGGCGTTGACGCTTTCCACCACACGCTGCCATTGCGCTTCGGGCACGCGGCGGAAAATCGAACGCAGCAGAAGTTCTTCGTCACCGCGGAAGGTGTAATGCACATGGGCTTCGAATTTGCCGATCTCATTGATTTTTCCATCAACCTCGGCAATTTCACTGTCGGGCATGGGAGTGTCGGCGGGCGTTTCCTCCAAGTGTGGTGTGCCGCTGGCGGGAATCACCAGCGCCAGCTTCTTACGCAGGGTGTAGGCCAGCAGCCGAAATGGCGCGACTTCGCTGGTGGTATCCATCCAGACTTCTTCGTTGGGCGTCGTCATTGGCAGCATGGTAATGACGTGATCGAATTGCGAGGGCGAAGGCACGTCGGGATCGAGCTTGCGGCTGGAATTGATCAACACGGAAGACGCGTGCATGCCCTCGGCTTCGAGCAGCGAGGCCAGCAGGGTGTGCTTATCCTTGCAGTCGCCGTATTGGTTGTGCAGGACATCTCCGGCGGCGTGCGGCTGGTAACGGCCCACGCCCAGCGACAGGCTGACGTACCGGAAATTCTTCGCGACGAAGTCGTAGAGGGCCTGAACCTTGTCCAAGTCGTTATTGAGGCCCTTCGTAAGTTCATCCGCCTTGGCGCGCACTTCCGGCGAGGGTGCACGACGGTCTTTTTCCAGGCCTGCGTACCAACGCCCGATCTGCTCCCAGCTTACGAATGTGGTCAACTGAATGTCAGGCCGCTCGTCGTCAGCATGTTTCTTTTTCTTCTTGTTTTTGTCTTTGTCTTTATCTTTCTGGTCGTCTTCGCGTTCCAAATGAGAACTGGTCCAATGGTAGAGGCGGCGTCCGTGGTCTTCCGAAATCTTCGGATCCATCCCCGGTTTGTCTTTCAACTTGAGCGGACGGTCTGCGGGAACATCCACGTCGACTTCTTCATCGAGGTTGATGTTGTTTTTGTCGAAATCGTAGTCCGCCCAGAACTCGCCCGGAGCTAACGCCGTATGAATCACCGTTACCATGTGGTATTCGAGCACTTCACCGGGACGGAGGCCGGGCACGGTGATGTGCTTCTGCCGATAATCGGTGTAGACCGGAGCTTGTTGCTCCAGCGGAGCACTTAGATCTTGTACGGCATCATCTCCCGCCTTCACCACGCTGCCATCGGCTTTTACCACCCGCACATAAGGAATCTCCACGCGCTCGTTAGCGGAGTTGTAGCCAACTTGAATTTGCCCCCATTGCTGAACTCCAGCCTCGCTCTGCACGCGGATGCGGGCGATTGTCTCCTTACGGCCGGTGCCGTCGTTTTCGAAGCGGTAGAGGGAGTGGTACTGCTCTATGACAAACGCTTCCTGGGAATAGTCGTGCTTGTGCTCTCCGGGCTTGGAGGGCGCGGTATCCTGAGACTTCGTTTCGGCGGCCTTCGCTTCCTTATTGGCTTTCAGGGGAGCGGACGGGGAAGTGGGAGATCCTGATTGCGCTTGGGCAGTGAAAGGCAAGGTCAAAACAGCAGCTACTACGAGCGATAAAAAGAAACGACGCATAGGGTAATAGTAAGGCAGGCTGAGCAGTTTGTATCGCAAGCCGCCGGCTCGGACAAGAAAACCTTCATGGCCGCGGCGTAACTGATGGGTCCCCGTGATTATCTTGCAGGCGCAGGTTGGCCTGGTATGCAAATCTTTTCGCATGGACTGGCCGTGATGGACATCACATTTCTTTGTTCGCAGGTCACAAAACCGTAGTAAAATCCGCCCAGATAGTTTTGCCCAGCCACGTCGCCGGGCAGGCGTGACGCATAACGTAATTGCGCCACGATCCTTCCGTTCGGAGGTTTCTGGTATGGAAGATCGGGCCCCTGACGTCTCTCCTTCGGTTCAGCGGTCTTTTTCTCAAACATCGAGCTCTCAAGCGGCGGGCAGCCGGCATCATGAAGGCCGCGGAGCCTGGGTTCTCACCGCTTACGGCATATCTGGACTGGCCCTTTTCGGGATTCTGGCCTACTTCTTTTCGGACTTCATCGCTCACTAGTGAAGTGCCCAGCAGTGACGAGCGGGCGGGCGCGTCCGCGGAATGTGCTGGTTGTGTCTTTGGAGTTTTTCGGACGTCAGGCCGAGCCTGCTTCGCGCGGCGGCTTCTTCGAACGTGTTACAATGAGCGACCTTGGATGCCGACGCTTCCCAAGGAACCCAGCGTTTCCCCACAACTGAAGCATTGAGAAAGAGACACCCGCAGGAATTCGTGGCCAAGAAACCCACGTCCGCTGAAACACCGATCACCTACGCTGACGCGGGTGTAAACATTGACCGCGCCAACCGCACCAAGCAACGCATCAAGTACCTGGCACATAAAACCTTTACGCGGGGCGTGCTGAGTGAAATTGGCGGCTTTGGCGGCCTTTTCGCGGTGGACAAAACCAAGTATGTGGATCCCGTGCTGGTCTCCAGCGTGGATGGCGTAGGAACGAAACTCAAGATTGCCTTCGAAGTGGGTCTGCACTCAACCGTGGGCGCTGACCTGGTGAACCACTGTGTCAACGACATAGCCGTGCAGGGCGCGGCGCCGCTGTTTTTCATGGACTATTTAGCGACGGGAACTCTGGATCCCTCGATCGCCGAGCAAGTGGTGGAAGGCATCGCTGACGCCTGCAAGCACAACGGCTGCGCCCTGATCGGTGGCGAGACCGCCGAGATGCCTGGCTTTTATCCGGCTGGCGAATATGACCTGGCGGGATTCATCGTCGGCGTGGTAGAACGCGACCGGATTATCACCGGCAAGGATGTGCAAATCGGCGACGTCGTTCTTGGCCTGGCTTCGAATGGCCTGCACACCAACGGATACTCACTGGCTCGTAAGCTCCTATTCGAAGTGGGCCACTACTCGCCTGACGACTATGTGAACGAGATCAAGAATAAAGTGGGCAATGAGCTCATGCGGACGCACAAGAGTTACTGGCCCGCGCTCAGGAAGCTACTCGACGCGCAGTGCGTTTCGGCGCTGGCGCACATTACCGGGGGCGGCATTACGGAAAATCTGCCGCGCGTTCTGCCTCGCGGCACCGCAGCCCTGATCGAACTTGGCTCGTGGCCCGTGTTGCCCTTGTTCGAGCATTTGCAGCAATTGGGGAATGTCCCGCAGGATGAGATGATGCGCACGTTCAACATGGGGTTGGGCATGCTGCTGGTTGTCCCCCTGGCGAAATTCAAGAAAGCTCAAAGCGTGCTCGAACGCGTGGGAGAAAAGGCCTACACCGTCGGCCGCATCGTGAAGGGCGAGCGCAAGGTGATTTACAGCTGAAGTAATTGTTGATTGCTGATTCAAACAAATGGCTTTAATTTTCAATCAGCAATCAACAATCAAAAATGCATTCCCTCGGCATCCTCCTTTCCGGGCGGGGCTCGAACTTTGTCGCCATCGCCGACAGCATCGACGCGGGCCGCATCGCGGACGCGCGCGTTGCCGTCGTGATCTCGAACAGGGCGGGAGCACCAGGCCTCGCCACTGCAGGCCAGCGGGGTCTCGACGCTCTCGTTATTTCCTCGAAAGGCAAGCCGCGTGAAGAACACGACCGCGAGGTCGTCGCCGCGCTGAAGCAGCACAACGTTGACCTCGTCTGCCTCGCCGGATACATGCGTCTGCTCTCGCCGTGGTTCGTGAAGCAGTTTCCGCGCCGGATTCTCAACATCCATCCGTCGCTACTGCCAGCATTTCCGGGACTCGAAGCGCAGGAACAGGCCTTCGCCTACGGAGTGAAGGTTTCCGGCTGCACGGTGCATTTCGTGGACGAAGAGCTGGATCACGGCGCCATTATCGTGCAGAAGACTGTACCCGTGCTCGACAGCGACGACGAGCACACACTGGCCGCCCGCATCCTTGAACAAGAGCACATCGCCTATACGGAGGCGATCAATATCGTGCTCGGCGAAACCTTCGAGATCGCCGGCCGGAGATTGAAGTCAAGTCAAAAGGCAGAAGTCAGAATGCAGAAGTAAGAAATTTTCGAGTTACTGTGACATTCATCACAGACCCCCGGCGCTCGAGAACATGAAAATGACGCTCGTGGGGAACAGTCAAGACCTGAAGGCGCGGACCAAGCAATTTGCGCTTCGTATTTTGCGCCTGCATCGAGCTCTGCCCGCCAAGGAGGAAGCCAGAATTTAGGGGAAGACAAGTTCTCCGTTCGGGTACCTCCGTCGGTGCAAACTATCGGGCCCTGCCGGGCACGGTCGAGGGCCGAGTTCATCGCCAAGCTCGGCATCGTTCTAGAAGAAGCGGATGAGACCGTTTTCTGGCTCGAGTTGCTCCTTGAGGGTGGAATCGTAAAGGGGGAGAAGTTGGACGCCCTTCTCAAAGAAGCCAGGAACTCACATCGATTTTCGTGGCGTCGCTCTGTACCGCCAAAGGCATCGTAGCCTGGAAAGGCCCGAGTGGCACCGGTTTTCCTCCTTCATTCTGACTTCTGCATTCTGACTTCTGACTTGAATTCCTTAGCCATCTTCACAATCGGCAGTGCTTCTCCGTTGCCAAGTGGGACCTCCTGATTCTCGACCGCCGCATATCCCTTCGCCCGATAAAAAGCCACGCCGCTCAAGGTCGCGCCCATCTCCAGACGTGTGAAGCCCGCTTCCCTGGCCGCGTTCTCGCAGGCCTCGAGGATCAAGCCGCCGATGCCGCGCCGCGCCCACTTCGGATGTACGAAGAAGGCTCGGATCTTCGCCGCATCCCACGCCGGATCGAGCAGTGAATCTTCGCGTCCCGCGTATTGATCGCCGCCGTATAAAGTTTTGCGCTTGCTCCATCCGCCGCAGCCGACGATTGCAACGCGGCCTTCTGATTCCGAGAACTCCGCGACAAGATATGTTCCATCTGCGATGAGCTGGCTATCCACACCATAGACCGACTTCAGCGCGCCTTCAATTTGGGCTGGCGAATAGTTCTCAATCTGCAAGCCTCGCACCGAAGCTTCAATCATTTCCCGCAACCGTGGAACGTCCGCCGGAGTTGCCTTTCGTATGTGAATGTTCGTCGCCGTCACAAGTTTCATCCACTTCGGAGCCAATTCTAGTCGGGTCGGAGGAGGCGCGCTTGCGCGCTGGCCTCCGTCCGCCTCCCAAACTGCACGTGCACGTTTCGTGCATGCAGCTTTCACGAAGACTCAGCGACGCCGGGATGCAAGAGAAGGAATTAAATCGATCAACCGCACAAGCTCGTACTCGCCGTAAAGCTTGGTCACAGGCAGCCGCTTCCAGCCGGGATTGCGCCAGCGCCGGTACCGATGCGACCAGATGCGTCGCCGGATCCAGCCGTCGAGACGTTGGAAGAGCTTGCGGACGTGGGCGCGCTTGTAATACTCGCCCCAGCCCCGCAGGAGTGGGTTAAGTGCCACGATCAGCTCCGTGGTTTTCAGAGGCAGCCCCCGTTTGGTTCGCTGCCGGACCTGGTCCATAAAACGTCCGACCTTGGGATACGCATACAGCGCACCCTGTCGGGCCTTACTACGAATCTTGCTCGCAGGCAGATGGAGCTTATTCTGCCCGCGCTTGATTTTGTAGCCAAGGAACTCGAAGCCCTCGCGGACGTGAACAATCCGCGTCTTCTGCGGATGTAATTCCACGCCCAGTTGTTTCAGGATTCTGCCAGCCGCCTCCACTGCGGCTCGCGCCTCTGCTGCCGATTTACAGGTGATCACCCAATCATCGGCGTACCTCGTCAACTGATATCCTCTCAGTCGCATCTCCCATCGACTCCTCCACTTCCCCGGTTCGCTTTCACCTTCTCCCAGGCCATCTCCAGGTTCTTCCGCTTGTGCACTTTGTCAATTAATGAATGGACCTTCCTGGCACCCGTCAGGTTGATCCAGTCCACCAGTCTCCTCAGACGAGAATGTACGGGTTTTTCACTCATGGAACTGTTCCTCCTTCTCGCCTTTGCTCATCTGGCTTTCTCTTTCTTCCTGACCATCTTCGCCGGCTGCCTTCCCCGACCCAGTTCCGTCGCCGGTTGCCCGGTCACGTGGCTTGCGCCGCGCTTCATAGGTACTATTCAGCCCTCCGACTACTGACAGAGCGTCGCTCGCCACTTCGCCTCTGCTTATAGGTCCGCTTACTCCGGTGCCACCCGGAGACTCTGCCAGTTCTCCCGAGGTCACGCGTTGTTCTTCCGTACCGTACCGTGCCGTCCGCAATCACCTTGGTGCGGTGGGTGAACGAGAGCGCCTTCGTCTTGGAAGTGCAGACTCGACCTTGCCCCACCTTTGGCCGACCGTTTCATCTTGGGTTTCCCCATCGATTACCGCCCGGTACTTCTCCGCAGGCCCTTCAGATTCCATCTTGCGATACTCACTTGATGGACACCCTGCCCTCCGAAGTACAGCAAGCGGTGGCTTCAGGTCGGTCTTGGCTTGTGTCCAGCTTTTGCCTTCGTGCCCGTTTAGACGTCTCCATACCTTCCGCTTTCTCCGGCCAGCGAGGCTACGAACCCCGCTTCTTGGATATGGCGCCCCTCATTTGAGCGCCAGAGGGACTTCAACCCTCCTGAACAACGCGCTGCTCAGCGCGCACTTCCGCATTCTGACTTCTGCCTTCTGCCTTCCATATAATGTCCTTTCTCATGTCAACCTTCCAGTCTGTCGACGAACAACTGACGTATCTCAAGAAGGGCTCCGCCGAAATCATCCGCGAAGCTGACCTGCGTGCCAAGCTGGAGAAGTCGCGAGCTACCGGAAAGCCGCTGCGCGTGAAGCTCGGCATGGACCCGACTGCTCCCGACTTGCATCTCGGCCACACGGTTGTTCTGCGCAAGCTCAAGCACTTTCAGGATCTCGGCCACACCGCCATCTTCCTGATCGGTGATTTCACCGGCATGATCGGCGACCCAACGGGCCGATCGGCCACGCGTCCGCCGCTTACCCGCGAGCAGATCGAAGAGAACGCCGAAACTTACAAGGCGCAAGTCTTCAAGATTCTCGATCCGCAGAAGACCGTGGTCGACTTCAACCGGCGCTGGTTCGGCCAGTTCACCGCCGACGATTTCGTCCGCTTGATGGCGAAGTACACCGTCTCGCAACTGCTGGAGCGCGAGGACTTTCACAAACGCTTCCAGGGCGAGAAACCTATTTCCATGCACGAGTTGCTCTATCCGCTGGTGCAGGGCTACGACTCGGTCGCGCTCGAAGCTGACGTGGAACTCGGCGGCACTGACCAGAGGTTCAATCTGCTGGTGGGCCGCGAACTGCAGCGCGCCTACGGGCAGGAATCGCAGGTGGCGCTGACCACTCCAATCCTCGAAGGGCTCGACGGCGTGCAGAAAATGTCGAAGTCCCTGGGGAATGCCATCGGGATTCACGAGCCGCCGCTGGAAATGTACGGCAAGATCATGAGCATCTCGGACGAGATGATGTGGAGGTACTACGAACTGCTGACGGACGTGCAGGTTGCCGACATCGATAAGATGAAGCGGGAAGCGCACCCGATGCAGGCGAAGAAGGATTTGGCGCGGCGGATTGTGGAGGATTTCCATTCGGCAGAGGCGGCGAAGAAGGTGGCGGAAGACTGGGCGAAACAGTTTCAGAAAGATCAAGTGCCGGAGGAGTTAGATTCTGTCGATATCAACGCTGCCGACGTTGCGGTGGATTCGGATGCCAAACACCATGGTGCCGTCATAATGATTTGCCGAGCGATTTTGAATCGTGGCAGCGGGCATATCGTTCGTCTGGACAAGTTGATCCGACAAGCGGGGCTTGCCAGCTCGAATAGTGAGGCCGGTGCAAAGCTTAAAGGTGGGGCAGTCAGCATAGATGGTGAGCCCATCGGAGAAAGCAATTTCATTGCGGACATGCCTGTTAACCAGTATGTGGTATTGCGTGTCGGTCGCCGGATGAAAAAAGTGCGTCTGATCGATCGGGGTTCCCGTAAGTAGGTAGACCCATGCGGGGACAGCCACCCTCGGCTGTCCGGGCGAGCACAACTCGCCTGTCTTTGCCCTAATCCAATCCTTTCCCAATTTGAAATTGAACGAAGATTTTAGGAAGTTCAGCAGGTCACGCGCTCCAAACTTCAGGCTACACTGCAAGACTGCCCAGCTTTGCTCCGCGGACAGCCGAGGGCGGCTGTCCCCACATAAAGCTAATGCCTCAAGCTTTCTATCGCAGGTGCTTCCGCATCTTCAGTGCGATGACACTCAGCACTTTGTAACGTTCTGCACCCATCATCGGTGGATTCTTCCGGAGCGTGTGCGTCAGATTGTTTTGGAATGCTGTCTTCATGCCAACGGGGCGAAACTTGATCTGCGTGTTGCTGTCCCGATGCCGGATCATGTTCACATGATCTTCACGCCGCTGGTCAATGAGCAGGCTACGGAAGTTTTTTCGCTTGCCGAGATCATGGACGCCATCAAAGGAGCTTCGGCCCACAAGATGAACAAAATGCTCGGCCGCAAAGGATCGCTATGGCAGTCCGAATCATTTGATCATGTGCTCCGTTCTTCGGAGAATCTTGACGCGAAGGTCGAATGCCTGCTGGAGAATCCAGTCCGGGCCGGCCCCGTTGTACGGTGGACAGATTACCCGTGGTTATGGATGAAGCCGTTTGTGAATCCCTTCGCTCCGGCTTTGAAGTCGTGATGGCCTGCAAGGACTGCTGGGCTTCGCCCAGCGGACAGCCGAGGACGGTTGTCCCCACATAGACCACTACGGTAGGAGCCCGAACACAGCCACGCCATTCGGCGTTCCTACAAACACTTTGCCGTTCACGATCATTGGGGTGATGAACTTGTTGCCGGCGCCGAAATGATCGCGGCCTCCGCTGGCCTGGTTGCTGTTGTAGAGCTCGCTAAGACTAGCGGCGTTGTAGGCGTGCAAGACGGCCGGGCTGGTGTTCTCGACAGCCCACACGATTCCGTTGCTCGTTCCGTTCGCCGAGATGCTGGGTGTCGCTCCGGGATATCCGAAGCTGTTGGCGGTTTGTGCGGTTGCGCTCGTCGACAGTTTCGCGTTGGTGATCGTAAAAGCCTGGATGGGGCTTCCCACCGATCCGTAGTAGACGGTGTTGTTGAAATACGCGGGCATCGCGAAAACCCCTCCCGGCAAAGCTCCCGCGAGTTCCTGATAAATGTTGTTGTTATTCGTGCTGAACTTCCCCATCGAGTCGCGATTCACCACGTAAAGATTGCTGTCTTTGCCAGCACCGACCGCCAAGTGCCAAGTGGTACCCGAACCGTCGCTTAGATCGGGCAGCACAATCGTTCCCCCCGAGCCCAGGTCGGTGTCGTTGTCGCTCTCCTCTACCCCATTGTCCATCTCGAAGTAGTCCGCCACGGCAAGGCCGCTTGACGTCGAGAGCTTCATGAATGCGTTGCCGTAGTCGCCGTCGCTGGGAAGTCCGCTGGCATTTAAATTCGTGTCGAAGTCGCCATTGGCATCGAGAAAATAAATGTTGCCCGAACTGTCGGCGGCCAGCCCCGCTCCGGACATCCAGATCGAGCCTTCGTTGCCGTTGGGCGTCACGTTCAGCACGCTGGTCTGCGCCAGCGTGGATTCGCTATAACCCATGATCCATCCGGTGTAGGGACGGATGTCGCAGTGCGAAGTCCAACCTGTGTAGATCACACCATTCAACAACAGCAACGCGGAGCGTTCCGCGTACTGCCCAGGATCGAAGACCACGGTTCCGTTGTTACTGTTGTCGCCGGTTCCCGGATAAGTAGCCTGAACATCGACCGGTCCGCCAAACAATTCCGTACCCAGCGCGAGATCGAGCGCGTGCAGGCGCTGGTGGTAGTTGCCCGATGCGTCTTTCGACATCGCAACCACATAAATCGCGCCGTTCGGGCCGCTGGCGCGGTCAACGACTGGGGTGGAAGTTACCCCAATTTCGGGAGTTATCTGTCCGCAGTTTCGATCATCCGACGTTGTCTCGCCGGTTTTCAGCATTGTGACTTGCCATATCGTCGCGCCAGAATTCGCGTCGAAGGCGTAGACCGAATCGTGCTCCGTGGGAACAATCAGCACATTGTGCGTGCCGTTACTCGGAACCGCAACGTTCGAGGCGTAGAGCGGTTCGGCGTCAACCAAACCATCTACCGTGTAGAAGGCTAGCTTGCCAAAGGTCGACGAATCGACGTTGCTCGTGTTGAGCGTGGTTTCTGTCAGGTTCTGTCCTGTTCGCGCGATGTCATTGTGATAGGTCAGCACGTCGGTGGTTGCCGGCGCTGCGGCATTCACCGTAAGCGTAGCCGCGTTGCTCGTGGCGGTTCCGATCGCATTGCTGATGACCACGCTGTACTGCGAGCCACTGTCGGAAGTTGTGGTTGCGGCAGTGGTATAACTGGCGGAAGTAGTGCCGGCGAGCGTAGTCGTGCCCTTCTGCCACTGGTAACTCAAAGGAGTCGTTCCCGCCGCCGTCACCGAGAAGGTAGCCGTCTGGCCTGCGGAAACGGTCTGATTAGCGGGCTGGGTGGTAATCGAGGGCGCGGCCGCACTAACGATCGTAGTGCCAGTCTGCGAGCCACCTGCGCCACAGCCTGCCAGCATCAGGCTAACTGTCAGAAAATACGATATTTTCGTTAGCTGCTGCAGTCTCAAGCACCGCCTCCAGACAACCAGACGCCCGACATCCATCATGCCAGCTATTTCTCGTCTTGAGGAGGAGCCGGAAGGTTACCTTAGTCGGAACTCGCCCCTGTTGCGGGAAGGCACTGGCGCTGGCCGCTCGGACAAGTCCTCGAGACTTTTGTCGGTCCCTCCAAGCGCTCGACTCTGTTACTCTCAAGCGCGCACATGCGCGCGGCCGCCATCCTCGGGCTGGGATGTTCTCCGAAGAATCTCAAGCCGTTCCAGGCGGACAAAACCATCGACTGGCGCATCGGGATGCCTGCCGCTGCGGATCAAGCCGATATCATCTTGCTCTTCGGCGGCGATGGCACCATCCACCGTCACCTGAGCCAATTGGTCAAGCTCGGCCTGCCTGTGCTGGTTATCCCAGCCGGCAGCGGGAATGACTTTGCCCGTGCCCTTGGATTACGTCGAGTGCGCGATTCTCTCGGGCCGTGGCAACGCTTCTGCGCCGGACAAGAAAACGTTCGTGCGATCGATCTCGGAGTCATCTCTCCCCTTGAACCTTTGCCCGGAGCGACCACGCCACACCAGTCTCCGCACTATTTCTGCAGCGTGGCTGGGGTTGGGCTCGATAGCGAAGTGTCCCGACGTGCGAATACGCTGCCGCGCTGGCTGCGCGGACACGGCGGTTACGCGTTAACCCTGGCTCCAACGATTTTTCGCTTTGCCCCGCTTCCCATGAAAATTTTCGCGCCGAACGACGCCGGTGGCTGGATCACTCGCTGTGATCGGCCCACGATTTTAGCGGCTTTCGGCAACACCGCGATTTACGGCGGCGGTATGAAGATCGCGCCGCACGCGGAAATGGACGACGGGCGGCTCGACGTCTGCGTGATCGGCGCCGTCGATCCCTTCAAGCTCGCCTGCATGTTTCCCACGGTCTATTTCGGTCGCCACCTGCGCATCCGGGAGGTCGATTACTTCCAGGCCGCGCACCTTCGCGTGGAAACGGGAACCCCGGTCGAGATCTACGCTGACGGCGAATACGTCTGCCGTACACCAGCCGAGGTCAGCATCCAGCGTGGGGCTCTAAAAGTGCTCACGCCCTAGCTCGGGTGCTAAACTTTCCTCATGGCTGAACGACGTTCCCGCACCCTGCTCTGGATTTTGATTGGCGGAGGAGCATTCTTCCTCTTTGTGCTGGCCGTGTTTTCGCTGGTTTACCTGACACTGCGTGCCGGCGGCAATGAAACCTCGTTTGACGGCTTTGGCGACCGCATCGGCGTGGTGGACCTCGACGGCGTGATTCTTTCGCCGGAACCGGTGGTGGGCCAACTCAAGAAGTTCAACGACGACTCTTCCATCAAGGCCATCATCCTGCACGTGAATTCGCCTGGCGGCGGCGTGGCTGCGTCAGAAGAAATCTATCGCGAAGTCAAGCGCATCCACGATGAAAAGAAGAAGCGCATTGTGGTTTCCATCGAGACGGTGGGCGCCAGTGGCGCTTATTACGTTTCTTCGGCGTCGAACAAGATTTATGCGGACAACGGCAGCATCGTGGGCTCGATCGGTGTAATCGCCGAGTGGGTGAACTATGGCGATCTCCTGAAGTGGGCCAAGCTGAAAAGCATCGTGTTCAAGACGGGCGAGTTTAAAGATACAGGTAATCCTACCCGCGACCTCACTCCCGCCGAGCAGGCCTACATGCAGTCGCTGATCGATAATATGTTTGGTCAGTTCGTCCAGGCCGTGGCCGATGGCCGCGGGATGAAGTTCGAAGATGTCAAAGCCATCGCCAACGGCAAAGTGTGGACGGGCGAACAGGCTTTGTCCATGAAGCTGATTGACAATGTTGGCGACTTCGAAGCCGTCGTGAAAGACACGGCGAAGTCGGTGGGCATCTCGGGCGAGCCAACGCTGGTGCACCCGGAGAAGGACCGCAAGACGCTGCTCGATCTTATGCTGGGCGATGTTTCGCAGTACCTGCCCAACACCGAAAAAATGCTGGAGCAGCACGTTGGGTTTTATTACCTGTGGAAGTAGTGCGCGGCTTCGGGTCTCACGCGCCGCCCACCATGCCCAAAGCCTAACAGCCGAGGCCTGAAGCCCGGGCTCACACCTTGTCCTAAACCTGCGACTTGCATACAACCCCTGAAATTTGAGAAGGTTATGAAGGTTGCCGGCATGAACCCGGGGGTCTTCGCCAGAAGATGGCGGCATGCCAGTCAAAACCCAGCGCAGGAGAGAAGAAGCACTATGACGAAAGCCGACCTGATCGATGAAGTCTCTCGTTTAGCGGAACTTACGCGCAAGGACAGCGAAGTGATCGTGGAAACGATCTTTGACAGCGTGGTGCGGTCTCTGCGGGCGGGCGATAAAATCGAGATCCGCGGCTTTGGCAGTTTTCGCACGCGTCAGCGCAAGTCACGCATGGGACGCAATCCCAAGACCGGTGAAAAAGTCGAGGTGCCGGCCAAGAAGATTCCCTTCTTCAAGCCAAGTAAGGAGTTGAAAGACCTCGTGAATGAAGGAGTCGCAGAGCCACCCGCGGCGCCTCCGGCTACCGGGGGAACGCCAACGATTCCGTCAACACCGGCGTAGCACAGGCGAATCGGAAAGAGAAACTATGGACGGATGCCTACCACACCCATCATCCGCCCAGTCTTGCCTTTTTCGGCGCGATAAGAGAACAGCAAATCTGTCCGGCAATTGGTGCAGAGGGATGATGCTTCAATACTCTTTGCCGGAACGCCAACAGCCAACAGTTGTTGACGATTGGCTTCCACCAAGTCGAGAAAAATCTTCTTCGGCAACTCGCTGTGGCCGGGGGCGCGCGCCGTCAGGAACAACATGGGGTATTTTTCGCGCACCGGATCCGGCTCTTCGACCTCGCGAAACAGCTTGGCCGCATACCCGAACTGCGACTCGAACTTTTCACGAACTTCCTCGCCCACTTCATAACAACAGCCGTGAATGCCGGGTCCAATCGCGGCCTCAAGATCGCGTGCCCGGCTGCCGAACCTGCGCCGCATCTCGCCCACTCCCTTTTCCACGATCCGCTTGATCGTGCCCCGCCACCCAGCGTGAAATACACCCACGGCACGGCTTTTCGGGTCGACAAGAATGATTGGCAAGCAATCGGCGGTCTGAATTGCCAGGAGTAAACCTGGGGTGTTCGTGACCAGACCATCGCCGACCAGCTGCGATTCAACGGGCGGTTCGACAAACCGGATGATATCGGAGTGAATCTGCCGTAGCATGACCAGCGGCCAGAGGCTGGATCCACTATTCGACTTACACTTCGCGCCGACTTCAGCCAGAAATGCAGCGCGGTTCCGCTGGACTGCGGATTTGGAATCATCCTTGGTGAGTCCCAGGTTCAACGCGGCCTTTCCGTACACGCGTGAGAATCCTCCCACACGCGTGGAAAATCCGTGAACGAGCCAGGGAAATTTGCTCAGGTGGGTAGCGTGAAGAACGTTGAGTTTGGCTTGCTTGGGAACCCGATTCGACACTCAACCATGTTACCCGATGCGTGGTTCGAGCCCAGTTCCCGCCTCAATGGCGGCTGGCCCAGCGCTCTCGCACTCCGGCCAGAAACTTCTGCTTGTCCTCTCGCATGAGCCGGACAAGAGCTTGATTGCCGGTATCTTCGTGGGCAGCCACCCACAGCACCATCTCCGTTAGCACCGGAGCGAGATCGATTCCCTTTTTCGTGAGCAAGTAAGTGACCTTGCGCCCATCTGCTGGGTCCGGCTCTGTCCTGATGATTCCATAAGCTACAAGCTTCCTCAGGCGGTCTGCCAGAACATTGGTCGCGATGCCTTCATAACACTCCATGAATTCCTTGTAGCTCCGAAAGCCCCGCAACATCATGTCGCGAATGATCAGCAGGGACCAGCGGTCGCCTAACATCTCCACTGAAGCGTTCAGCGGGCACTCGGACCGTCGCTTTGAGACTGCCTGGTTCGGCATCTTTAAATTTCATTGTAAATTATCACTTGCATTATGCAAGTGAAATATGGATACTCTTCGTTTATGTGGGATCGACGACCCGAGCTACCTTGCTCCGGTCGAATCCGTCTAAATTGCTAACCCGCTGAATCACTGCGGAAATCCTATACGCCTAGGAGGTCAACAATGCGATTGCATGGATGCGCAAGAAGGGTGGCAGGTTCGATCGTGTCAGTACTGGCGCTTGGGCTGATGGCAAGCGGCGCAACCTCGGATTCCTCAAAGACAGCCGATGCTCGCGACAAGCTTAATTTTTGGGAGGGGCGTTGGAAGGAACAAGTTGAGACCAAGGAGACGCCCTACAGCCACGCTGCTTCGGTGCCGTCCCATATTACCTGCTCCTGGACTGCCGACCGGCGCTACATGGTGTGCGAGTATTTGAGCGAAAAGATAGATCCAGCGGAAGGAAAACCGTCCGACCATCTTCACCTATGACGACAAAGGCAAGGCTTACAAGCATCTCGGAATCAGCAAGGATTACAACACGCTCGAAGAAGCGACAACCAACGAGGGGAATCTGTGGCACTACAATTACCAGCTCCCCGATGACAAAGGGAAGAAACTTGACTTGCGGGATTCTTACAAGTTCGTCACGCCGGAGAAACGGATCACACGCATCGAGATCTCCGCGGACGGTGGTCAGCATTTGGACGCTGCTGTCGCAATCTGTGGCGACTAAAGTTCATTAGTTCTGGTGCCGGCGCGACTTCTGGTGTCGGCGTGCAACTTTTCTAGTTCATCCATGACAAGGAGCGATCTATGCATTTGAGTCCTTACCTACTTTTCAACGGCGACTGCGAGGCCGCTTTCAAGTTTTATGAGAAGGTCCTCGGCGGCAAAATCGATGCCATGTTCACCAACGAGGGCACTCCCGCCGCCAAAGATGTTCCTCCGGAGTGGCAAAAAAAGATTCTTCATGCCCGTTTGCTGCTAGGAGACCGGGCACTGATGGCATCCGACGCTCCTCCGGGCCGCTATGAGAAGCCGCAGGGCTTCTCGGTGTCGTTGGAGATCGAGACTCCCAAAGAGTCAGAACGCGTATTTCATGCGCTCTCCGAAAAAGGAACCGTGGTCATGCCGATACAGGAGACGTTTTGGGCGGTGCGATTTGGCATGCTCACTGACCGCTTCGGTATCCCCTGGATGATAAATTGCTCGAAGCCGATGTAGCCTCGTTCCTGCGCAAACGACTGTCCGGGAGGAAACATGAAAACGACTGTCGAAACCACGCCCGTTTCGAAGAAGATGCTCTGGGCCGGGCGCGTTCTCAGCTCGCTACCAGTGCTGTTGTTTGCCTTCACCGCAACGTTCTGTCTGCTGAATCCTGCCGCCGCCGCGCAGGGGTTCGCTCATTACGGCTACCCCGACGGCGCGATGCTACCCATCACCTTCGTGGAACTAGCATGCGCAATCGTGTACGCGATCCCGCGCACTGCTGTCCTCGGCGCGATTCTGATGACGGGCTATCTAGGCGGGGCAACGGCCACGCATGCGCGGGTGGGAGAGCCGTTCTACCTTCCGATTATTGTCGGCATCGTGGTTTGGTTAGGACTGTTCCTGCGCGATGCGCGGCTGCGTGCGCTGATCCCTGTGCGAGATTAGGCTGCTGGTGGCCGGAGAATAACATGTCGGGACTCGATCGCCGCGCGTTCTTGAAAACCGCGGCTGCTTCCGCGGCAGTGGTGAGACCTGCCCTAGTTGCGGCGCAATCGCCGGACGCCACGCCAAGGTGGCCATCGAAAAGGAACGACACAAGAAAAAGGGAAAAGACTATGGGCACTGGAGGATTGTCGAAGGCGCGACTCGACCGCATGCATGACGGGATGGCGGGATATGTCGATCGCGGTGAAGTACCCGGACTCGTCACGCTGGTCAGCCGACGAGGAGAAACGCATGTGGATGCGATCGGAGTGGCGGCGGTTGGCGGGAAGAAAGCAATTCAGCGCGACGCGATCTTCCGCATTGCCTCCATGACTAAGCCGGTCACGGCCGCGGCGGCGCTGATCCTGGTAGAAGAATGCAAGCTGCGGCTGGACGACCCGGTGGACCGGCTCCTGCCCGAACTGGCCAACCGCAAGGTCCTGAAGCGGCTCGATGGCCCGCTTGACGACACCGTACCTGCGAAACGGCCAATCACGGTGCGCGATTTGCTGACCTTCCGAATGGGACTCGGTATCATCATCTCGCCGGACGCGACTCCGATCCAAAAGGCCATGAGCGAACTGCGTCTCGGCCAGGGAGCGCCCAATCCGGCGACGATTCCCGCGCCTGACGAGTGGATCAGACGCCTGGGGACGCTGCCCCTGATGTGCCAGCCGGGCGAGAAGTGGCTCTATAACATGGGGTCCGATGTGTTGGGCGTTTTGATCGCGCGGGCGACGGGACAGCCGTTCGAGACTCTTTTGCGAGAGCGCATCTTCGAGCCGCTCGGTATGAAGGATACCGGTTTCAGCGTGCCCCCTGCGAATATCGACCGCCTCGCGACCAGTTACCGTCCGAATTTCCAGACTGGTGTGCTCGAAGTCCATGACGAGTCCGCGGGCGGGCAATGGAGCCGACCGCCAGCATTCCCCTCTGGTGGCGCGGGGCTGGTCTCGACCATCGACGACTATCTGGCTTTCGGCCTGATGCTGCTCAATCACGGCAACCATGGCAGCGAGCGCATCTTGTCGAGGCCTTCGGTCGAGACCATGACAACCGACCAGTTAACGCCGGAGCAGAAGGCGGTGTCCGGCCTGGTCCCAGGCTACTTTGATGGCCACGGTTGGGGGCTCGGTGTGTCCGTCGTTACACGGCGCGTCGACGTAGCTGGGTCGGTGGGAAAGTTCGGCTGGGACGGTGGCCTGGGGACTTCGTGGTATTCGGATCCGAACGAAGATATGGTCGGCATCCTGATGACGCAGCGCGCCTGGACTTCTCCGAGTCCTCCGAACGTTTGTCTCGATTTCTGGACCTCGGCCTATCAGGCGATTGACGACTAATCCGGAAACGGCTAAGGCCGTTTCCCATCTCAAACCCTAGAACTCAGGAGCAATCAATGAACGGAAAGATGGCTCAGACAATCGCATGGGCAACATTCGCGCTCGCTCTCGTGCTGGGCGGGGCGTGGCAAGCGCAGGCACAGGAGCAAAAGGAACCGTATCCGAGCATGGCTCCGCTTGACCAATACATGATGGCTCGTCAGGCCGAGATCGCTCTGGCACAAAGCGCGGCCCCAGAGTCCATTTCACGCGATGCCGAAGTTTTGGTCCTGGGACCGCACGGTTACGAAACCGCGGTTAAGGGCACGAACGGCTTCGTGTGTATGGTGCTACGATCATGGATCGCCGGAACCGACGACCCTAATTTTTGGAATCCCAAGATTCGGGCTGCGATCTGTTTGAACCCGCCGGCCGTACGATCCTACCTCCCAATTACTGTGAAGAAGACAGAGTTGGTATTGGCTGGACGATCCAAAGCTCAAATGTCCGAGAGTGTCAAAGCCGCTTTCGACAAGAAAGAATTGCCGATGCCGGAGTCTGGCGCGATGTGTTACATGATGTCAAAACACTCATACTTGAGCGACCGTGACGGGCACTGGCATCCCCACCTGATGTTTTTCGTGCCTCAAACGGACGCCGTATGGGGCGCAGATCTGCCAGGCTCCCCGATTCTGGCGTCTAAGGACACTCTGGATCGACTGACCGTATTCCTCATTCCGGTCGGCAAGTGGTCGGACGGAACGGATGCATCCACGGACGCGCACTGACTTCACATCTCAGTAATGACCGTTTAAAAGGGCTGTCGAAATCCTGGTTGAAAGAAACAATCATGCGCAAAGTAATTGTTTCAAATCTCGCATCGCTGGATGGCTTCTTTGAAGGGCCGAAGAAAGAGTTAGATTGGCATGTGGTCGACGACGAATTTCATGCATACGCCAAAGATATGCTGTGCAGGGCCGACGTCCTGCTCTTCGGCGCGACCACTTACAAAGTTATGGCCGCTTACTGGCCGAACGCTCCGTCTGATGAAATCGCCGAGAAGATGAACAGTCTGCCCAAGGTCGTTTTCTCCAAGACTCTGCAAAAAGTAACCTGGAATAATTCGAGACTGGTTAGCACCAGCATTCCGGAAGAAGTTTCGAAATTGAAACAACAGCCTGGCAAGGACATCGTGGTCTTGGGCAGCGCCAAGCTCGCATCGTTTCTCTTGCAATTAGGGATGGTCGATGAGTACCGTGTCATCGTCAACCCGGTTCTCCTCGGCAAAGGCAGGCCTTTGTTCACGGGCATAACAGAAAGAATCCGCTTGAAACTTCTGGCTACGAAAGTTCTTGTCTCGGGGGTCGTGATATTGAGTTACCAGAGAGCTTGAAAACAACGGAGACGGTCGAGCCGAGAGGAAATAAATTTCAACCAAGAGAGGAAGCGATGAGCAACGTACGAGTTCTGGTCGGCACGCGGAAAGGCGCGTTCATCCTGACAGCGGATGGCAAGCGCGAAAAATGGAACGTCAGCGGGCCGCACTTTGCAGGATGGGAGATGTATCACGTGAAGGGATCGCCCGCCGATCCGAATCGACTCTATGCGTCGCAATCCAGCGGCTGGTTCGGGCAGTTGATTCAGCGCTCGGATGATGGCGGGAAGACCTGGCACCAACCCGGAACGCCGCCCGGAGAACTTCCCGCGCCGGGTCCCCCGAAAGGCACCAGCAACAAGTTTGTCTACGACGTGTCTGCCGAAACTGGCAAGCCGCTCACCACGCACCAGTTCTACGACGGCACGCAGCATCCTTGGGAGTTCAAGCGGGTGTGGCATCTCGAACCATCGCTCACCGATCCGAACACGGTGTATGCGGGCGTGGAAGATGCCGCCCTTTTCCGCTCGACGGACGGCGGCGAGAACTGGCAGGAACTCTCCGGCCTACGGGGACACGGCACCGGCCCCATGTGGCAACCCGGCGCGGGCGGGATGTGTCTGCACACCATCATTCTTGACCCTAGCAACCCTGACCGAATCTTTATCGCCATCTCGGCAGCGGGCGCTTTCCGCACCGATGACGGCGGCAAAACCTGGACGCCGATCAACCGTGGACTGTACTCGAAATACATTCCCAACCCAACCGCCGAGGTTGGCCACTGCGTTCACCACGTTGCCATGAACCCGTTGCGTCCCGGCGTGCTGTTCATGCAGAAGCATTGGGACGTCATGCGCAGCGACAACGCCGGCGACTCCTGGCAGGAGATCAGTGGAAACCTTCCCACGGATTTTGGATTCGTCATCGACGTGCACGCACATGAGCCGGAAACGATTTACGTTGTCCCCATCAAGAGCGACTCGGAACATTTTGTTCCCGATGGCAAGCTGCGCGTCTTCCGCAGCCGAACGGGAGGAAACGAGTGGGAGCCATTGACGAAAGGCTTGCCGCAAAGCAATTGCTACGTCAACGTGTTGCGCGACGCCATGGCCGTCGATTCACTCGACAGATGCGGCGTATATTTCGGCACCAGCGGCGGGCAGGTCTACGCGTCGGCCGATGCCGGAGACAGCTGGGCCCCGATTGTGCGGGATTTGCCGGCCGTACTTAGTGTAGAGGTGCAGACCCTGGATTCAGAGAAGTCCACACATGGAGGATGAATTATGTCTCGATTGAAGGAGATTGTGATGCCGTCAAGCGAATCCTCAATGGCTGAGGCGCAAATCCTGTTGACCGGCCTAGGGTTTGGCGAGTCGCCGCGTTGGCACGAGGGTCGTCTTTGGTTTTCCAACTGGGGCATGCAAGAAGTTGTTGCCGTCGATCTCGAGGGCAACAGCCAAGTCATGGTTCGCGTGCCGACCACCCTTCCATTTTGCATTGACTGGCAGCAAGACGGACGCCTGCTCGTCGTCTCAGGGCGCGAGAGCCTTCTGTTGCGCCAAGAACCTAATGGACAACTGGTGACTCATGCTGATCTGCGCGGCCTGTCGAACGAAGGCTGGAATGAGATTGTCGTGGACGGCCGCGACAACGTCTATGTGAACGGCGGACCGGGAATCATTGCACTGGTCGCCCCCGATGGCTCGGCTCGACAGGTGGCCGACGGCATCGCTTTCCCGAATGGCATGGCCGTAACGCACGATAACTCTACCTTCATCATTGCCGAGTCCCACGGCAGAAGACTCACCGCATTCGACATCACTGCGGACGGAAGTTTGTCGAATCGGCGGGTTTGGGCCGACGTTGACGGCCACCCCGACGGCATCTGCATCGACGCCGATCAAGCCGTGTGGTACGCCGACGTTCCCAACAAACGCTGCGTGCGCGTCCGCGAAGGGGGTGAGGTGCTGCAGACGATCAACGTTGATCGCGGCTGCTTTGCCTGCATGCTCGGAGGTGACGACAGGAAAACGCTATTCATCGTCGCGGCCGAGTGGCATGGTTTTGCGAAAATGATGGACGGGCTAGGAACAGGCCAGGTGCTCACCGCCCAAGCGCCCGCACCAGGCGTCGGGTGGCCATAGGAAATATAGGTCGTCTTGCTCTCGTCGTAAAGTGATACTCGGCAAGCGAATATGATCCACGTCATACTCCCGCAGCATCTGCGAACGCTGGCGCGCGTTGGCAGCGAGGTGACGCTCGAGGTCGAAGGCCCGGTCACACAACGCTCGGTGCTCAACGCGCTCGAGGCCCGCTATCCCATGCTGTGCGGCACGATCCGCGATCAAGTCACGCAGCAGCGCCGGCCGTTCTTGCGGTTCTTTGCTTGCGAACAGGACCTGTCCCATGAACCCCCGGACGCCCCGCTGCCCGACTCGGTCGTATCCGGGGCAGAACCGCTGATCGTCCTGGGAGCCATCGCCGGAGGCTGATCGGCAATGTCCCGTCGGGACAGCGGCGGTCCTGTCTCAGTTTGCCGGCCTTGAGGAGAAGCCTCCGAGCTGCGCTCGGCCGGACAGCCGAGGGCGGCTGTCCCTACATGAGCATCTCCGCGCAAGCCTTATTTGCCCGGACCGCATCCCGTCCGCTATAGTTTTAAGAGCCGTGTTTGGAGATTTCACCGCCACCGATCGCTGGACCAAGAAGCAGGTTCATTGCGTCTATCAGGCGCTGATCGTTGCCATCGCCACGCGTCACGCCGATGCCGTCGACATAAAATTTCTGGTCGATGGGAACACCGTCTGGGTGGCACTGCCGCACCCCGCTTGGGTGGAATACAAAAAGCGTACCGGCAAGGCCATCACCGATTCTTTGGCCGTTGAGATTGCCGGCCATTATTTGCAAGCCGCGCTCCAGGCTGGCGAAGGTTTGGGCCGCGACATGTACTCGCTTACGGTGGAGGAAACGCTGGCTCATCTGGAAGCTGTGGTCTCCGCCATGCAGGCGCCGGCCGCCGTCTGACGCAGCCACTTCGGTTGTGATCCTCGCACTTGGCAGCCCCCCCCCTTTCAGGCACAATACGGCATTTGCCTTTTGTCCTTAATTTGAGGAGATTTTATGGGGACCACAATGCAGGTCAGCGATGTGGCGGAGTTGCTCGGCGACGGTCGAACCCACTTCAATCTTTCTCCGGCTGAGCTGGTGGAGCACTCCATCCGCCGCAACGAAGCCAAGCTAGCCGCAAACGGGTCGCTGGTGGGCTACACCAACCGCACCGGCCGCTCGCCCAAGGACAAGTTCATTGTGAAGGACGCGGTCACCGCCGATGCCGTAGCTTGGGGCGCCGTGAACGCTCCCATGGAACCGGAGAAGTTCGATGCCCTGTACGAGCGTGTCATGGAGCACCTGCGCGGCCGCGAACTCTTCGTTCAGGATCTCTTCTGCGGGGCCGATCCGGAATATCGCCTGCCGGTGAGGATCGTCAACGAGTATGCCTGGCACAACCTGTTCGTACATCAACTTTTTCTGCGGCCCTCGGCGGAAGAATTGAAGACACATCATCCCGAGTTCACCGTGATTTGCGCTCCTGAGTTTAAGTCCGATCCCAAGCGCGACGGGGTCAACTCCGAGGTTTTTGTTGCACTCAACTTCTCCCGCAGAACAGTGCTGGTTGGGGGTAGCTCCTATGCCGGAGAGATGAAGAAATCCATCTTCAGCGTGATGAACTTCATGCTCCCGCCGCGCAATGTTTTTCCCATGCACTGCTCGGCGAACGTGGGCCACAACGGCGTGAGTGCGCTTTTCTTCGGTCTTTCCGGAACCGGCAAGACCACGCTTTCGGCGGATCCCTCGCGCTTGCTGATTGGCGACGACGAACACGGCTGGAGCGCTAATGGAGTTTTCAACTTTGAAGGCGGCTGCTACGCCAAGTGCATCAATCTCTCGCACAAAAACGAGCCGCAAATCTGGAATGCGCTGCGCTTCGGATGCGTACTGGAGAACGTCGTGCTCGATCCTCACACACGCATCCCGGACTACAACGACGGCAGCAAAACGGAAAACACCCGCGCGGCCTATCCCGTGGATTTTATCGATAACGCCGTGATCCCTGGGTTGGCGGGACATCCCAAGAATGTTGTGTTCCTGACCGCCGACGCCTTCGGCGTGCTGCCGCCCATTTCCCGGCTCACGGCCGAGCAGGCCATGTTTCATTTTCTTTCCGGCTACACCGCAAAGGTCGCGGGAACCGAAGCCGGCTTGCTGGAGCCGCAGGCTACATTCTCAACCTGCTTTGGATCGCCTTTCCTGCCACTGCCACCAAAAACTTATGCAGAAATGCTGGGGCGCCGCCTGCGCGAACATAACGCCCAGTGCTGGCTGGTCAACACCGGCTGGCAGGGCGGGCCCTACGGTGTAGGAAAGCGCATGGAAATTCCCTACACCCGTGCCATGGTGGATTCCGCCGTTGAAGGTCATCTGATTAAAGAGGAATTCTTGGTCGAGCCCACCTTCGGCTTCAGCATCCCAAGAGCTTGTGCGGGAGTTCCGCCGCAGGTGCTCAATCCGCGCAATGCCTGGGCCGACAAGGCGGCGTACGACAAGGCTGCCGAAGACCTCCGTAACCGCTTCGCCAAGAACTTCGAGAATTTCGACGCCCCACCAGAAGTAAAAGCTGCCGGGCCGCGAGCTCGGAAGTAGCCGAATTCGTCGGACGGGTCTCGTATCAATCTACCCGTCGATCATCAGCATCAATTCATCAGCATCGATGAGCAGCATCAATCATCGATGAGGAACTATGTGGCGGCGGCATGTGATGGCAAGAGGTATTTTCTGAGTGGTTGATCCGCTGCTTGCCGAAACGGTGGCATAATACGTGCCAGGCTTGGCGCGGGTGGTCGCGGTGGGTTTAAGGACGCGGGCACCTGATCCTGGCATTGACAACGTTGCTGGCGTGAACTGGGCGGAGATTCCGCTGGGCAATCCCCTCACAGAAAAGGCGATGGCAGCATTGAAACCCCCGCTGACCGTGACATTTAAGCCGATGCTGTCATTTGATCCGGCGACG
>Ga0208189_1000008_pt1 | contig 136344 bp, 126 predicted proteins | sample June2015DPH_10_5_FD_184702 | JGI IMG/M metagenome (GOLD analysis project Ga0208189, IMG submission 184702) | Peatland microbial communities from SPRUCE experiment site at the Marcell Experimental Forest, Minnesota, USA - June2015DPH_10_40... | ecosystem: Environmental > Terrestrial > Soil >... | reverse complement strand
AAACCGCAACTCGGCTCCATCCCAACATTGAATTTGCATAGAGCCCGCGTCTGCCGCAACCACGGGCGGCCACGTTCAAACGGCTTAATCGAACGCGCGAAGAGCCCCGCGTCTGAGTTCGGTTCTTCGTGGCAACGCGCGTCCGATTAAGCACTAGCGTTTACCAGGCGTTGTGCCCATTAGCCGGTGGTAAGGCCTGTTGCGAACAGTTGTCCAGTAGGACCGACAGTTTCCAATGGTTGGTGCGCATAGTGTTCTAAATGGAACAGTTTTGCGGCTGGTTTTGTCGCACCGTATCCAAATGAAGATGCGCGACCTGACGGCAAAACAGTTGATCGCCGTCCCCTGTCCTACCTGTGGTGCCGCTGCCGGGGAGCGTTGTGTTTTGCATTCAGGTGCCCCGCGCTCAGAACCACACGTAGACCGGAAGCTTTCCGCCGCTGAAGTGATTGAGAAAAGAATTCCCCGCGGTCCTGGACGTCGATAAATTCCCTTCCGACCAACAATTCGAATTATGCAGTGGTAAACCCTCTTACCAATAGTGATCTGGAAGTATGCCGCTTTCCGATAAGCGCGAAAGTTGGTGCTTACTCGTGCAGGACAACACTTAGGAGGGAACTGTGGACCTGAAGTCCGCCATTGTTGTATTGAATGAAGCCAAGTTTTCTGAATTTGTTCATGAAAAAGTTGACCCGGGAGCGCGTTGTGCCAATCATTTCCGCCAGCATCTCCTGGGAAACTTTGGGAAGCATCTTTTCTGGTTGGGGTTCCTTGCCGTACCGAGCGAGCAGCAAAAGAGTCCGCGCCAGTCGTTTCTCGCTGGAGTTAAAAAGCTGATCGATCAAATCCTCCTCGATTCGGATGTTTCGTGAAAGCATATAAGACACGAAGCGGTCGGAGAAAGCATGTTCAGCGTGGAGCACGCGCATCATCTCGTTTTTCTCGATAACGAGCAAACTCGTGAGTGTAATCGCGGTCGCCGTCCCCATTCGAACAGACTGACCTGCCATGCCCCCCTCACCAAAAAAGTCACCTGGTCCCAGTATCGCCAGGACTGCTTCTTTGCCGATCTCATTGACAACGGAGAGCTTTACGCCGCCTTTTTGAACGTACATCACATTCGTGGCGGGAGCACCTTGAGAGTAAATCTTCTGTGATCTTCGATATTCCACAACTTTTCTCGCCACACCGGCCGAATCGAGAAAAGCTTGCGCATCGAAAACGGGCACCTTCACCTTCTTGAGTTCTTTGACCATCGCAGCCAGATCACACCTCCAATCCAATCTAACTCCGAAGGAGGATTACTGTCTGCAGGGTATCGAACACTAGCGGTAGACTATTTCAGTCCAATCTCGCGATTATACTGCTGGATAACTTCGTAACACTCGCAAGCGCACGCTTCGAGTTTCGTGCGGCTCAGAATCTGCACCGCGCCACGCGTGTACTCGATAATCTGCTTGTTCTGCAAAATACCAGCTGCCAGGCTTACGGTGGGACGGTCCGTCCCTAACATCGTCGCAAGGAAATCGTGGGTGATCGCGAGCGTCGGGGAATCCACTCTGTCCTGAGTGATGAGTAGCCAGCGTGCGAGGCGCTGTTCAATATTGTGGAGCCGATTACACGCAGCTGTTTGTGCGAATTGCATCCCCTGAACTACCGCATAGCGAGTCAGAATCCGTTGAAGCTCTGGAGCTGATTGCAAGACGCTTTGCAATGCGCTAATTCTCACCCTGAACCCGTCTCCTGCGATTTGTACGATCTCGCGCACTTGGTTCCTGTTTATGCCAACCGCCGCCTGTATCCCTGCAAACCCTTCCCTGCCAACCTCCCCTACTTCAACAGTCTTTCCATCTTCGGTCGCAATTACAAGAGACACCATACCTGTGTTCGGGAAATGCACAAACTCTAGCGGTCGGCCCGGTTCGTAGAGACTAAGATGGTGAGGCATACTCAGAAATTCTAGGTGAGGACGAATTAGGGCGTACTCCTTGTCGGAAATTGATAAAAGGATCCTGTTGCCTACTCGGTTCCCCGCAGCGGTTGTCCGTTCGTTCGGCTGCATGATTTGAAAGTCTCTCCTTTTAGCAACAACGTTGCTCCCACCGTGCGCAAAAACCGGCTTAACTGCAGGGGCTCCGGCTGTCGCAGCCTGCACTGTAGACATCTACCCTAGAACACAGGTCTGAATTAAACCACAACTGGGATCCGAAGTTTGGCATATTGCTCCCAGCCGTGCCTGAATCGCGCCGCGCTGCATTGACCCTGCTAGAACCTGTGCAAGCGCTTGAAAAAGCGTGAGCCAAAAACGAAGCACCCAAATCCGGAAGCAGCGCGCAACGACTTGCCTCACGATTCACTTGGCACGTCGGGTTACCGGACAACTCGGAAGAGGTTCCCGCTTGGCACCTGATTGCAGGGGCCGCCCACCGCGCTCGACCTTCATCTTAAGAGCACGTATTAGAACATGTGGCCCATTGAGTCTGTGCAATTTAGCTGGTGTCTTGAGGTTTTAAGTTTTTTCCCTAATCTTTCCCAATCTCAAAGTCGCGGATTCTGGTCATGAATCTTGAGAACTTGTTAAAGGGAGCTCCCACCCTTGTAGATAGGAGCCCCCCGCTTACGACAAGCTGCTAGACTTGCAATCTCGTCCCCGCCCGAGAGAGACTGCTCATCTACTTGCCGTAAAATTGAAAAGTCCTCGGGGCCGTCGAAACTCCAGAAGCACGTGTGTCAAATCGTGACATTTTACTCAGTGACCTGAGTCACACGGAACTCAATTCCCCCAGAAACTTACTTTTGACCACGCTGAAGGATCAAATGTCCGTCAACGTCTGAAGCAAAAACCAAGGTGCACTCTCTCACAATCTAGGCAGCGATAAGGCCGCAATCCGACGACAGATAAACCCCATACAAGGCCCTTTCGGTTCTCCCGATAGAGACCATGAGAATGGCAGTAAGGGCAATGGCGGTGACTGTGAGTGGAGAAACCTAGCCGCTGAATGAGTGAACTAGCATGCCTTTCGATTTGTACCTGCGCAATCATGAAGTCGAACCTCCGGCTGAGACCTCGGCTGTCTTGCGAAGCTCAGCCAACTCATGGGGAAGCTCCGAAACACCTTGAACGATCGAGAAGATGTCAGCCGTGATCTTCGATATTCCACAACTTTTCTTGCCACACCGGCCGAATCGAGAAAAGCTTGCGCATCGAATACGGGCACCTTTACATTTTGAGTTCTTTGACCATCGCAGCCAGGTGAGCCGTCAAACACAATCTAACTGCGAAGGAGGATTGCTGTCTGTAGGGTATCGAACACTATCGGTAGACGATTTCAGCCCAATCTTGCGATTATATTGCCGGATGACCTCGCTAAAACGCAACCGGTTTCGTTCGTCGCATAATCGGAAACTGATCCGCTACTAAGGATCGGGAGCTCGCGTCTCGAGCGCAATCATTCTTGGATTTTTGGGAATTCCGCGCGAAAAAAAGTAAGGGAGGCAGGCCAGGTCTTCCCGCCTCCCTCATATTCCCCTTTCGGGGAATCCAACCAGCCTGACGGAGGGCGGCTAGTTGGTCGTGTGTTGGCCTGACAGTGTAACCCCTCTGGCGCGAAAAAGGTTTCAACTATTTTCAAAAAACTGACTAGAATTGGGCTGCAGCCGCCTCGCTCACAGAAAGGGCTAAGCCATGCCTCCTCGTCCCTCCCACCTGAGTACCGACAATATCCTTCGTTTTCTTCAACTTAGAAATGACCCCGTCTCCATCGAGGACCTTTCCCGCAGCCTCCATGTGAAAAAAGGTAACCGCCGCCCCCTCCTCCAGATGCTCGCCAAACTCCAAACTCGCGGCCTCGTCGAGGAACTTTCCCACGGGCGCTTCCTTCTCCGCCGCTCGCAACGCGATCCCGCCCCCGCTCCCGAACCTCGTCCCGAGAAAATCGTCCAACAGAAAGCCGCCTCCCGCGACGAAATCAAGGGCCGCCTCGTTCTCCATCAGGATGGCTACGGTTTCGTCGTTCCTGATGTCGCTCTTCCCAATGTGGATGGCGACATTTTCATTCCGCGCGACTCCGTCGAAGACGCCATGCACGGCGATCACGTCGTCGCCAAGATCAACCGACTCAGCGGCCACTCCGGCGCCCGCCGCGCCGAAGGCCGTATTGTGCGCATCGTCGGCCGCGCGCATCCCTCCATCGTCGGCCAGTTCCACTACACCTCGCGCGGCAGTGTCGTTGCGCCGTTTGACCCGCGCGTCCAGCATGACATCGAGCTTATAGCCGGCGAAGAACTCTCTCCCGCTCTCCGCGAACAGCTTCTTCCTACCGCCAAGGACTCCACGCGCCACAAGCGCCTCCCGCACATCCCGAAGCTCGACGGCGCCGTCGTCAACGTCGAACTCCTCCGCTATCCGCGCGCCGGCGCTTCGCCCACCGGACGCGTCATCGAAATCCTTGGCCGTCCCGGCGATCTCGGTGTGGATACCGAAATCATCATTCGCAAACATCATCTTCCCCATTCCTTCCCCAGCGAAGTTCTGCAGGAGTCCGAGCGCCTCGCCTTGCCCGTTTCCGAAAGCGACCGCGCCGGCCGGGAAGATTTCCGCGAACTCCCCATCGTCACCATTGACGGCGAAACCGCCCGCGACTTCGACGACGCCGTTTACGTCGAGCGCCGCGAAGACGGCGGCTGGCTCCTTCAGGTGCACATCGCCGACGTCGCCCACTACGTTCGTCCCGAGTCGCCTCTCGATCGCGAAGCCCGCCTCCGCGGCAATTCCGTCTACTTCATCGATCGCGCCGTTCCCATGCTTCCTGAAGCTCTCTCCAACGGCATGTGCTCGCTCAATCCCCGCGAAGAGCGCCTCGTCCTCAGCGCCATCATGCATTTCGATGCCGCCGGACGCGTGCTCAACTCCTGGATGGTGCCCGGCATCATCCGCTCCATCGAGCGCATGACCTACACCAACGTCAACAAAGTCCTCGAAGGCGATCCGGAAATGACCGCGCGCTACTCCCAACTCAACCATCATTTCCGCGCGATGAAGGGCCTCGCCCTTCTTCTCAACGCCCGCCGCGCTGAAAATGGTTCCATCGACTTCGATCTCCCTGAGCCGGTCATCTCCTTCGATGAACAACAGCAGATAACCGGCGTCTCCCGCAGCGAGCGCAACATCGCCCACCGCATCATCGAGGAGTTTATGCTCGCCGCCAATCGCGCCGTCGATCATCAGCTCAATTCCCGCGCCATCAAGTCGCTCCATCGCGTCCACGAAAAACCCGATGCCCGCAAGGTCTTGGAATTCGAGGAGCTCGCCCGCGCCTTCGGCTATTCCCTTGGCGTCGAGGATCTCCACCAGCGCGAAGTCGCCGTGCACCACGGCCGCGTGCCCGCCCCTGCAAAAGCCGGCCGCCCCGATTCCTACGGCAAAGGCCGCGAGCGCCAGCAGCGCGTCGCTCTGCCCGCTGCCGATCTCCGCATCACACCCCAGCATTACCAGAATCTGGTGCAAAAGCTCGCCGGCAAGCCCGAAGAACACATCCTCTCCTATCTCATGCTGCGTTCGCTGAAGCAGGCGCGCTACTCCGCCGATTCACTCGGCCACTTTGCGCTTGGCTTCGACGAATACACCCACTTCACTTCGCCCATTCGCCGTTATCCCGATCTCATCGTCCATCGCATCCTGAAATGGGCCATCGCTCATCCGGACGCCGCGCCGCCCTCGTTCATCAAGCCCGTGGTTGGCGCCGAAGCCACGCTCTACTCCCAGCAACATCTCGAGGAAATCGCCGCGGAAACCTCGGAGACCGAGCGCCGTGCCGCTTCCGCCGAGCGCGAACTCATCACCTGGAAAACCGCGCAATACATGGAGCAGCGTCTCGGCGACGAGTTCGATGGCCTCATCATCTCCGTTCAGAAATACGGCTGCTTCGTCGAGCTTCTCGATCTCTTTATCGAGGGCCTACTCCCCATCGGCGCCCTCGAAGAAGCCGCCGGCGCTCGCTGCGTCTTTCGCGAGAGTGATCGCGCCATCGTGGCCATGGGGGAATCCGGCGGCGCGCGCCGCAGCCGCTCCAGCCGCCGCCAACCCGCCACTCCGCTCGTTTGGAAACTCGGCGATCGCATCCGCGTGCGCGCCGAACGCATCGACCCCATGCGCCGCCGCGTCGAATTCGCCCTCGTCAGCCAAGGCTAAGTCCGCATGCCAGACAACTTCAAAGATGCAATGGCTACTTTCCGGGAATTCCTCCGGAACGCAGGATTGCCAGAACAAATCATCTGGCTATCCCCAGCAGATGCGGTGCTTATTCCAGGACGTGCTCTTTACATTAGGTCGCAACCGCCTGAGATCGGCGTCGCACGTGCACATGAAAACTACGACCGTGGAATGGCCGCGAAGTTGGGTGTGATGTTCGCGGCTCTTTGCAAGTTCGAGAACGCCACCTGCTGCTTTGTCTGGGTCCCCAGTGATGCTAACGAGGCTCAACGCTCTCTGATGCCCAAGTCTGGCGGCCTTAAAATGAGGGCGCCTGCCACGGAATTCCGCCTTCGCGTGAAGAGTGTTCGGAATTCGATTTACTGGAAAATCTTGCAAACCCGGCACCGCGAGGGATCAGACTTGCGCGATTTCCTTTTCTCATAATCTTACTCGCGCGTCGGCCGACGACGGAACTACACCGGCTTGGTGCTGGCGTTGACCAGGCTATCTTCCGGAAGCGCACTGCTCGCTGGCTCGCTCACCGGCGGTTTCAGGCACAACGCCACCGCTTCCGCCATGCTCTGCGATTCCTGCTGTTTCAGCGTCAACCAATTGCCAAACGTGGCCTTCTCCCGCGCCATCCCGTCCAGGTTGCGCCGCAGACGTTCCCCATAGCGCGTTTTCACGCGTTCCAGCTCCGCCTGAATTTGAATATTTCCCTCCGCCTTCCGCGCCAGGAGTGCCTCGAACTGTTTCCGCTGCCCGGCCTCGTGGGCGTCGATGGCCTCCTGACGCACATTCGCGTCCTGCAGCACTTCGTCCACCGAAATGCCGGCCGCATCCAGAGCCAACAGCACCGATGCCCGCTTCATCTCCTTCGATGACCCGCGGATGTGTTCGCTGTGCAGCATCTCAATCACCCTGAAGCCCCGCACCTACAGAATCTCCACGCATCACCGCGTTCCCGTTCGATACGGAAATGTCGGCGCGCCGACATATTTTAGACACGTTACCATGCCGATAACAGACACCCCCCCTGTTTTTGCGTATGTAGGGGAAACAAAGGGTTTACGGGAGAATTTCGTGGATATAGGGGAAACAAAGGAGTTAGTGGATTTTTCGGTCCGGATGAGAGTGTGGGGAGGCCCGAAATGGCACAAGAGCAGCGTCCCCTCAGCGTAGCGGGTGAAGGATAGCACATTATTTACCGTTTGTCTACTATAATTTAGTGGGTACTAATTTAGAATCCGGTACGAGGCGGGAACGAGGAGCGACGGAAGGGGGAAAGTCAAAGTCCGCACCCTTATGAACCAAGGGTGCGGCACCCACCCCTGGCCAGCTTGCCAAGGGTGCTCCACCCACCGTCCCCCCGCAGCATCCCGATTGTACTCTTTGTCACCTCGCCCAATTATTCCGCCCGCAGCGGCACGATACACCTCTCCCGACTCCCGTCGGGATCGTGCCCCCCTGGGTTCTGGTGCCTTTGTAGATGAACTCTCCCCAAGCAACCATCAGGTGGCATTCTTCATCAGTATTTATGCAAGTCTAAGTGCGGTGAGGACACCCCACGCGGCAGCTATCGGGAAGCATGCTACGAAGGATCCCGGCCCTCCCACCACAAGCGGCATAGACGAGCCGTAAGCCGAAATAGTGTTCGGAAATTCCGGATTGCTTCCATTGGGACGAACCTGGTTTGTGCAACAGCTTGTAGCCAAAATAGAGCTCACGCTATGAAATCGAGAATAATACACGGCATATTCGTGATTCTTGCTCTGCCCTTTCCTCTGTCAGCCTCTTTGGGCGGTGACTTTACATCGGTGCAGGCAGATCAGGCAAAGATGCAAGGCACCCTGCAGACCACCAGCGGCGATTCATACACGGTACATGAGATTCAAGCATCGACCGGCGTAGCCGTAAAGGAATATGTCTCGCCCGCCGGAAAGGTCTTTGCCGTTACCTGGCAAGGACCCTTCCATCCGGACTTGCGCCAACTTTTGGGCACGTATTTCGACCAGTATGCGCAAGCTGTTCAGACTCAGCGAGCCCATCGCCGCGACCACGGTCCGTTGCTAATCCAGCAACCCGGATTGGTGGTCCAAATAGCGGGGCATATGAGGTCATTTACGGGAAAAGTGTACGTTCCTCAGATGTTGCCGGCGGGCGTCCACGCAGAGGACCTACGATGAAACGCGTGCATCTGCATGGATTCCTTTCCTTGAGTTTGGCAGCGGCCCTGGCGGCGACGGTGGGCTGCTCAGGAGGCAGCGGCGGCGGCAGTAGCACCTCGGTTCCCTCCCCGACATCGAACGTGCAGGCAATTGAAGTCAATACCGGACCGACTGCGGGTCCTCCGTATAACCTCCCCTATCTTGATGGCGCATTCACGAGCGTGACCGTCTGCGTCCCTGGCAGCACGACAAATTGTCAGACGATTAGCGGCATCTTGGTTGATACCGGGTCTTCAGGACTCAGGATCTTGTCCTCGGCCCTTACGCTTTCGCTTCCCCAACAGACCGGCTCTAATGGGAGTCCCGTTGTCGAGTGTTTTCCCTTTGTCGACGGCGTTACTTGGGGACCGGTCCAAACCGCAGATATGACCATCGCAGGGGAGCAGGCGAAGTCGCTGCCCATTCAGGTCATAGGCAGTTCAAATTTCTCCACGGTACCGAACAGCTGTACGAGTTTTGGTCTGCCGCTAGAAGATGATCTTGCGAGTCTGGGCGCGAATGGCATTCTCGGGATAGGGAGCTTTGCGCAGGACTGTGGCACTGCTTGCACGCAGAGTGGCGCATCCAACCCCGGAGTGTATTTCGCATGTCCGTCTACGGGTTGCGAAATCACCACGGAAAGTACCACGGAAAGTATCTCTAACCAGGTGCAGAATCCGGTGACATTGTTTGCTACGGATAATAATGGCGTCATCATTGAATTGCCTGCGGTTTCGGGGGCCGAGACGAGCGTCACCGGCTCGCTCATCTTTGGTATCGGCACGCAATCAAATAACGCGCTTGGAAGCGTGACGGTTTATACCGTCGATCCCTCGACTGGAAATTTCACCACGGTTTTCGATGGCATCACCTACCAGGACGCCAGTTTTATTGACAGCGGGTCGAATGGCTTCTATTTCCTGGACTCAAACACCACCGGAATACCGGTTTGTGCCGACGCCACTTTCTGGTATTGCCCGTCCTCGACACAGAATCTTTCTGCAACCAACCGGGGACTGAATGGGTCCACCGGCACGGTCAATTTCGTCGTGGGCAACGCCGATACTCTTACTGCCAATCTGGACGACGCCGCAGTCAACGGACTGGGCGGGCCAAACTCCGGATTGTTCGACTGGGGCCTCCCTTTCTTCTTCGGTCGCAACGTGTACACCGCCATCGAGGGACAGAATACGCCCGGTGGCCAAGGCCCCTACTGGGCCTACTGAAAACTCCGTCTCTTACAAAAGAGGAAGGCGGGCCGCTCTTTTCTCCTGTAGGGGCACGATACATCGTGCCCGAGTCCCTGTAGGTGCATGACTTTAGTCATGCCAGGCTGGCGGGGCTGAAGCCCCGCAGCTACAAAATCTCCACGCACCACCGTGCTCTCGTTCCGAAATGAGAATGTCGGCGCGCCGACATATTTTAGATACGTTACCATGCAGATAACACACCCCACCCCCTGTTTTTGCGTATGTACGGGAATGATTGGACTTACGGGCGCATCTCGTGGATGTACGGGAATAATTGGACTTAGCATGCGAAAGAGCGAAGACAGGACGAAGGGTGGGGGTGTGGAGCGACCCGAAATGGCACAAGAGCAGCGTCCCCGCAACATAACCTAGGCATCATAGCACATTATTTATCAGTTGTCTACTATTATTTAGTGGGTACTAGTTTAGAAACTGGTACGAGGAAGGAACGAAAGAGAACCCAAGCCCCGCCCTCAAACTGCAAGAGTCGACCAATTGGCTCTTGCAATATATTAACCCTATGGGTTAATATTTTTGTAGAGGGTGCGTGAAGTGGTCATACAGTTTCAGAGCGCGGCCGCCGCACAGTTGTACAACGACTGGAAACGTCTGGTTCGATTGCACAACGTTCATAGAGCAAAACTTATTCGGCGGCGTCTGGATGATTTACGGGCGGTGCCGAACCTCGAAATTATGCGTACGCTGCCAGGAAGGTGTCACGAGCTGAGAGGTAACCGTGCTTTGCATTTATCGATCGATTTAGACGGCCCCTACCGTTTGATCCTTTACCCTGCTCACAATCCAATCCCGCTGAAATCCGACGGCGGGCTGGATTGGACAAAGGTGACGGCAGTCACAGTCAAAGAGGTGGAGGATACTCATGAGTGAAATTCTGAAAAATCAATATGTGCCAGATATTGTGTCTCCCCCAGGAGAAACCCTGCAAGAAATCCTCCTTGAACGAGGCATGTCTCAGGCTGACCTGGCGGGTCGGACAGGCAGGCCTCTCAAGACGATCAATGAGATAGTAAAGGGCAAAGCATCGATTACGCCTGAGACAGCCATACAACTAGAGCATGTGTTGGGAGTCCCCGCCTCGTTTTGGACCAATCGAGAGCTCCAATATCGTGAAGCCATTGCTCGCAGCAAGGAGGCAGAATCGATTGCATCCCAGACCGATTGGCTGAAGGAAATTCCATACTCAGCGATGGCTAAACTAGGATGGGTCCCGAGTAGCGAAAGCAGGATCGAGCAGGTTCAACATCTCCTCAGGTTCTTCGGCGTGGCTTCGTCCTCGAGCTGGGGGCATGTATGGGCTGAGAACCATGCCGTATTTCGCCAATCTCCGACATTCAGGAGCGAGACTGGAGCCGTCGCAGCATGGTTGAGAAAAGGAGAGATTGAGGGTTTGAAGATAGGTGCGGTGGAATTCGATGCCGCCGCATTTAGGCAAATCCTTGTCCGCATCAGGACGTTGACTCGTGAATTACCCCAGAACTTCGGTGAGATCCTGACGAACGAATGCAGAAGAGCGGGGGTAAAAGTCGTATTTGTACCAGAGTTACCAAAGACCTGCGCTTGGGGGGCAACTAGATGGGTATCCCCCTCAAACGCTCTAATACAGTTGAGCTTGCGCTATAAGACAGACGATCATCTTTGGTTCACTTTCTTTCACGAAGCAGGACACATTCTTCTGCACGGCAAGCGGGACCTTTTTGTTGAAACCGATATCTTGACCAAAAGCGAGAAGGAGCTCCAGGCTGATTCTTTCGCGCGTGATTTCTTGATTCCCGAGGGCGAATACAAGAAATTCATACGACTAAGGTCCCTGAGTTGTGCCGCGATTAGCCGGTTTGCTCATGAATTAGGTATTGCTGCTGGAATTGTTGTCGGGAGGCTTCAACATGATCGGGTGCTTCCCCCCACTCACTGCAACAACTTGAAAAGGCACTTTACATGGTTATCTAGGAAAGGATAGGTGGTTTGGAACGATGACCCAGCGAAAATATGTGCCAGTCCTCAAGGGGAAGTTGGGAGAATTTGGGGCATTGCGCAACATGCGCCCAGACGAAAAGTGTTTCGTAACCCCTCTAATCGAGATACCACCCATTCCATGGGACCACGCAAACGATCAACCAGCAAAGAGTGTCGATCAGCACCTTTCTAAAGTGGATGGATTGCTCGCAAAATCATGGGGTATGTACCATCCAATGTTTCTTGACTTCCTCTGGATTGGCGAGAAAGAGAGGATGTCTGATGGGGCCCATCCCATGGAGAATCTCTTCGAGCGAACAAGGAAAGGGGGACTCAAGGTAATCCCGGTCACGGCTCTGGTGCGCGGGGAGGATTATCAGCGCGCGTGTAGAAGAATCGCCGCGAGGGACCATCGCGGTATGTGCTTCAGGATCCAGACGGAAGACTTTGAGCAGCCGGAATTGGAATCCAAATTAGCTGAGATTCTGAAGTGCGTTGGAGTGTCCGTGGGCGAAGTCGATCTGCTGTTGGATCTAGGCTCTTTGGACAGCGGAGTAAGCACTCAGACTGTCACAGACGTTGTTTCGATGATACGGAACCTACCGTATCTGAGCAAATGGCGGTCCTTTGCGATTTCCGCTACAGGCTTTCCTGTCGATTTGATGGGTTTACCCCCGTTGAATATCTCTACGGTGTCGAGGTTGGAATGGAGACTGTGGCGGAATATTATTAAGACCTCGATTGTCCCGAGGATGCCGGTCTTCGGTGACTATGCGATAGCGCACCCTCAGCCACCTGAAGTTGACCCGCGAATCATGAGAGCATCCGCGAGCATTCGATATACAACTGATGACGATTGGCTCATCCTTAAGGGCCAAAACTTGAGGGATCATGGGTATGGGCAGTTCCATGATCTTTCAGACACCCTCGTTAGCAGTGGAGAGTACTCCGGGCCGGAGTTTAGTTGGGGTGACTGGTTTATCGGTGAGTGCGCCGGTAGACGTTCGAGTTCCGGGAATCTGACTACGTGGAGGGCGGTCGGCACCTCGCATCACATTTCGTTCGTGCTGCGACAGGTGGCCAATTTTTCCTAGCCTTGAGCTGTGATCGAACGATCCCCTGCAACTCCACCGCCGTAAAGCTCTTGACGAATTGTTCCCAGATAAGCTTCCGTGGCTTGCGGAGAAGCCCTTTGTGTAAATTGTGAAGACGTAGATACAAAAGGACTTCATCTCTCCATAGCAATTGTGCTAAAGCCTGCGGATCCACTTGTGGGTTTCTTCCTTCCACACGAATGCACTCCAGTTTGACAGTTGGGAAGGAGTCTTCAATGGCGAGGAGTATACCCCACCAGGGGGGTACGAGTTCTGTGGCCTTGTTGAGATGGCGAGGGCCGACCACGATGGTGGCAGTATCGAAAACCTTGCCATAAAAGGTTAATTGCGTAGTCAGACGGCGTAGTGAATCTGCGTCGCTCTTGATTTCAAAGCCCTTCATTTCGCCGTTAATTACGGCAATATCAGCTCGAACTCTTCCGCAGCACAGACTGAACTCATCGACAATCAACGTTGCGGGGTCATTTCCAAATTTCGTAGCGAGGTGCTGCCTCAGCGATAGCCGAATATCTGAGTCACGCATGTTGAGGACAAGATATCAGAGATAGCGTGACCGCGCACTCATTCGGTAACAACTTGTTACCCGCATATAACTGACTTGGCGGGTGGACCACTGAAGTGATCGGGCGGATGTGGCACCCGCGTGTCCGCCGCCAAGCCGCCAGTTGCCGCCCGCCCTGACGGATGTAACTTCGCGGGTGCGCGGAGGAAGAAGCGGGGCGCTTTCAACTACGCGAAAGGGAGCTCCGAATGCCGCCAGTCCGATCGTTGTGCCGGCTTGATTCCGCACAATGGCTTTTTCTATTGATGCTTCTGGGCGCCGCGTGCCATCTACAAATTGCTTCCGCGGATAACAAGGTAATTACCGATGCCGACAAGGGCGGCCAGGATGACAGATCTTGGGAGTATTTCTTTTGGGGAGACCTGTATGTCGGAGCTGAAGCTCCGACCCCCTGAGGAGGAAGAGGGAACCCCAAGACCCACCCTCACAAAGCGAGGAGGGGGCACCAGCACCCCAAGACCCACCCTCGGCGGCCGACTCTCCGCTAAACAAGTTGCGCAGATACCATAGACATTATATATCTATACAGTTATAGACAGCCGCTCTGCGCCGCCCCGGTTTTCCAATTTAGGGGGTCGGACCTTCAGGTCCGACAAAAAGAATCGACACACAACCGGCTTTAGCCGCTGAGGAAAAATGCTGGAAAGGCTTTCTTCAGGGGCTTCCGCCAAAAAACGGCGGACGCAAGAGGCGCGAAAGCCCAATGGTGGCCAAGCACTTAATGTCGGAGCTAAAGCTCCGACCCCCTAACGGAAACTGCTCCGACCCGCTGGATTGCAGACGTTTTCCGCAAGCTGTTTAGCCGCTGAGGACTCCGAATCATGGGAAGACTCCAGCACCATACGGCCATCGGAGGCACCTACTTCGTCACGACAAAGGCGGCTCAGAATGTCGCTGTGTTTCAAGTCCACGAAATCGCTGAGATCGTGATTGCCAAGCTGCTCCACTACCGAATGGCAGGAGCCTATCGGTTGCATGAATTTGTTCTTATGCCCAACCATTTGCACTTGTTGTTGACTCCCTCGGACGCCACCTCCTTGGAAAAAGCAATGCAGCTCATTAAAGGTGGGAGCTCTCATGAAATTCGCCAGAAACGCGGCAATCGGATGGAGATTTGGCAAGCGGGTTTCCATGAGGCCACCATCCGGGACACCGCCGACTACCTCTCCAGAGTCCGCTACATTCATGCGAATCCAGTGGCGGCGGGGTTTGTCGGGAGGGCCGAGGATTGGCGGTGGGGATCAGCCGGCGAGCAATTTACACTAGATCCGATTCCTCAGGGGCTGAAGCCCAGGGAAAGCCAAGCAATTAATGTCGGAGCTAAAGCTCCGACCCCCTAACGGAAAGTTCCAATTTTGTGACTATTACCCTGTTAATATATATTGACAGTTAGTAAATAGTGTGGTATCATGCGTTGTGACTACTCGGCACAAGGCCGCCCGCGCTGCGCAGATCTCCAGCGCGCTCACCTCCTGCACCGACAGTGCGCAACAAAATCAAAACAAAGGGTTTCTGAGAAGAGAGTTATCAGCGACCAGCGATCAGGAGGCAAGAGAAAAGCAGATTCCTCTCCCGCCTTTGCGGGATCGGGATGACGAAGAGGGAAGGCAAGAGCGACCCAAGAACCGGTCTGAAGACCGGCCACTACATCAGAAAGGGAGAGGCGGGATGGGAGGCGGGGCGATTGACAGGCGGAAAGAGAGATCCCTCCACTCCGCGGCCCGACGCGCCACAATTCGGCGCGGAAGAAAAAATCGGGCCGCTCCGGTCGGGATGACAGCGTGGGAGGAATGGCAAGAGAACCCAAGAACCGGACTGAAGACCGGCCACTACTTAAGAAAGAGAGAGGCGGGCACGGTCGATCTGGGGCACGATGTATCGTGTGCCCCTACAGGAACGGAGAGAACCCCAAGACTCACCCTCACAAAACGAGGATGGGGCGCCCACACCCCCAAGACCCACCCTTGCATAAACCAAACCCGCAAGGATGGGCCACCCAGGAGCTCTACCATCGCGAGCCAGCGCCTTTTTCCAATTTCGTTTATCGAGTTTGGCTCTTCGAGTCTGTTATGCTATGTGGCGGTCCACTCCCTTGCCCCGAGCGCGTCCTGCGGAGGGCGGCACCCACGGAAGCACCGCAAATTTTTCATGGAAAGGCATTTCAAACCATGAGCACAACTGCACCCCTACGCGCCGTCAAGCGCGCCTTCAATTTCAACGCCGGACCCGCCGCGCTGCCGCTGCCTGTGCTGGAGCGCATCCGCGAAGAGCTGCTGGATTATCGCGGTACCGGCATGTCCGTGATGGAACTTTCGCACCGCTCCGCGGAATTTGAGGCCATCAACAACGCCGCGGAGCAGAACCTGCGCAGGCTCCTGGCCATCCCGGAAGAGTACGCGGTGATCTTCGTGCAAGGCGGGGGGAGCATGCAGTTCACCATGGCGCCGATGAACCTGTGCCTGCCGGGCAAGCCGGTGGATGTGCTGCACACGGGCATGTGGACCGCAAAGGCCATCGGTGAACTGAAGAAGGGCGTGCTGCACAACATCGCCGCTTCCACGGAAGCGGAAAAGTTTGCGCGGCTGCCGCGGCGCGAGGAGATCAAGCTCTCGCCCGACGCTTCCTACACTTACATTTGCAGCAACAACACGATCGAGGGCACGCAGTACACGGAGCTGCCCGCTTCGGCGGCACCGCTGGTGGCGGACATGTCCAGCGACATCGCCTCGCGTCCCATGGATGTTTCCAAGTTTGGGCTGATCTTCGCCGGGGCGCAGAAGAATCTCGGCCCCAGCGGCGTGACCGTGGTGATCGTGCGCAAGGATCTGGCCGAGCGCGCGGACAAGAATCTGCCTTCGCTGCTGCAATACCGCACGCACATCAAGGAAAAGTCGCTGTACCACACGCCGCCGACGTTTGCGGTGTACGTCCTGAGCCTGGTGACCGAGTGGATCGCCGGCGAAGGCGGGCTGGCCGGGATGCAGAAACGCAACGAAGCCAAGGCCAAACTTCTGTATCACACCATCGAGGACAGCAACGGCTTCTACCGCTGCCCCGTGGAGAAATCTTCCCGCTCGCTGATGAACGTGGTGTTCCGCGTGGCCGGCGGCGATGAAGCCGTCGAAAAGCAATTTGCCAAGGACGCCACTGCCGCCAGCTTGATCGGCACGCCGGGGCATCGCTCCGTGGGCGGCATGCGCATCTCGCTGTACAATGCCGTGGGGCTCGACGCCGTCGAAGCCCTGACGGGCTTCATGCGCGAATTCCAGCGCACCCGCGCGTGATCCCGGCGCACGGATTTTCATCCGCGCGCGATTCATTGCCGCTGGCTTATGGGAGGAATGATGAACCTCTACTCCAATGTTCTGTTCGTGCACATCCTCAGCGCCCTGGGGCTGTTCCTCGGCTACGGCCTGGAGTGGACCGTTAGCGCGTTGCTGCGCCACTCCAGCACCACGGATCAGGCGCGCGCGTGGCTGCGCGTGTACCGCGTGTCGCCGACTGTGACCGGGGCGTCGCTGGCGGTGCTGATCCTTTCAGGCGGCTGGCTGGCTGCGCTGACCGGCGGCATGTACCATGGCTGGCTGATCGTTTCCGTTGCTGGGATCGTCGTGGCGTTGCTGATTGGCTTCGTGCTGATATTGCCGCGTGTGCGCGCGATCCGCGGCGCGCTGCCGGAAGGGAACTTGCCGCTTACGCCGGAAGCGCTGCTGCAATTGCAGAGCGCCACGCTGCCGACGCTGATTCGCGTGCGCGTGTTGCTGGCTGTGGGTATTGTTTATCTGATGACCGCGAAGCCGCCGCTTGGTGCTTCGTTGATCGTGCTGGCGGCTTCGATGGCGATTGGCGTTCTCTTTTCCGTGACGTCGTGGTCGCACGGATCTGCTAAGAGCGCGGCTGCGTAGCGGCACATGCAAAGCCCAGAATCATTTCCTCAGGGGCTAAAGCCAATTGAGGACTGAGGGCTGAATGTCGGAGCTAAAGCTCCGACCCCCTGAAGAAAAGACAATCCCAAGAGCGGCCCGCCCCGCAACCCCATCCGGGGCGCAAACAACGCGCCTCAGAAGGACGGGCCCTACATAAGAAAGAGGAAGAACCGGGCTAAAGCCCGGCCACTACAAAGGCAAACCCATGAGCCGCGCGAAAACCCGGTACGCACAAAAGCAGGGCGGGATTGCTCCCGCCCGTTCGGCGATTGTCGAGATTTGCGTTTTGGCGCTCCTGAAGCGCGCAGAGTCGCCCTGCGCTATAGAGGCGATGGAATTACGCCAGATCGAAGACGAGCACTTCGGCGTCTTGCACTCCGGCTAGTTCGATGGACTGCTCCTCGGAAATGGCCGCGCCGTCGCCGGTCTCCAGCGTCTGGCCGTTCAACGTGACGCTGCCGCGCGCGACTTGGACGTACGCGTGGCGCTGCGGTTTCAGTTCGTGCTTGACCGTTTCGGCCGGCGCCAGAACCGTCGCATAGAGTTCGTTGTCCTGGCGGATTTTCACCGAGCCTTCGCGGCCGTCCGACGAAATCACCAGGCGCAGCTTTGCGCGCTTGTCCGCTTCCGCAAAGTGCTTCTGGCCGTACGCGGGCTTGTGGCCCTTGTGGTCCGGGAACATCCAGATCTGGTAGAGGTGAACGGTTTCCGTTTCGGAGGCGTTGAACTCGCTGTGGGTCACGCCCGTTCCCGCGCTCATATATTGCACATCACCGGGGCGGATCACGGAGCCGTTGCCCATGCTGTCGCGGTGCTGGAGCGCGCCTTCCAGGACGTAGGTGACGATTTCCATGTCGCGGTGCGGATGCGTGGGAAAGCCCGCGCCGCCGGCGACGCGGTCGTCGTTCATCACGCGCAGGGTGCGGAAATGAATGTGCGCGGGGTCGTAATAATCGGCGAAAGAAAAGGTAAAGCGCGAATCGAGCCAGCCGTGGTTGGCATGGCCGCGCGCGTCGCTCTTGCGAATGTGAATCATGGAGGCCTCCTGGCAATAACAGGGTGATGATACATGTTATAACGACTATTGTCAAGAGGGTATTCTGCGCAACGCTCTATATCCCCCTATCCCCTGGCACTTCAGTTCCTTAGCGCCTCTTTTCGCTCCATTTCCACCCGCGCGTGCTTTGGTGTAGAGTGATATTCCTAAGCGGCCTCCCGCGCCCTTGTTGAGGTGTACGTTCATGGATTCTGCACTGCCGGCAACGCAAGCGAAAGCCGAGGACGCCTCCTCCTCGACGCGCCGCGAGACTTTATCCATCACCGATAATCGCACCGGGAAAGTCTACGAAGTGCCCATCACGCACGGCACGATTCGCGCCGTGGACCTTCGGCAGCTCAGGGTGGATCCCGCCGACTTCGGCATGATCAGCTACGATCCCGCGTACAACAATACCGCTTCATGTATCAGCCGCATCACGTACATCGACGGGGACGCCGGCATTCTGCGGTACCGCGGGTATCCCATCGAAGAGCTTGCGGAAAAGTCCACCTACCTTGAGACTGCTTACCTGCTGCTTCACGGGGAGCTTCCCACCAGCGCGCAGTTGCAGGATTGGCACTATCACATCACGCATCACACGTTTATTCACGAAAGCATCAAGAAGTTCCTGGACGGGTTTCACTACGACGCGCACCCGATGGGGATGCTGGTCTCGACGATTGCGGCGCTATCGACCTTTTATCACGACGCGAAGGATGTGTTTAACCCCGCATCGCGCAAGAAGCAGACCTACCGTCTGATGGGCAAGATGCCGACGATCGCGGCGTTTTCGTACCGTCACACGCTGGGCATGCCGTTTGTGTACCCGGACAACGAGCTGAGCTATCCCGGGAATTTCCTGAACATGCTATTCCGGACGAGTGAGACGCGCTACCGGCCGAATCCGACGCTGGAGCACGCGCTGGACATTCTGTTCATCCTGCACGCGGACCACGAGCAGAACTGCTCCACGAACACGATCCGCGGCGTTGGCAGCTCGCACGTCGATCCGTACTGCGCTGCCGCGGCTGCGATTGCCGCTCTTTACGGGCCGCTGCATGGCGGCGCGAATGAAGAAGTTCTGCGGATGCTCAATGAGATTGGCACGATCCAAAGAGTTCCGGAGTTCATCAAGCGGGTGAAGTCCGGGGAGATGCGCCTGATGGGCTTCGGCCATCGCGTGTATAAGAACTACGATCCGCGCGCGCGCATCATCAAGAAGATCGCCTACGAAGTTTTCGATCTGATGGGCAAGAATCCGCTGCTGGAAATTGCTTTGGAATGCGAACGCATTGCGCTCGAGGACGACTACTTCGTCAAGCGCAAGCTCTATCCCAACGTGGACTTCTATACCGGGCTCATTTACCAGTCCATGGGCTTTCCCATGACGATGTTCCCGGTGCTCTTCGCCATTCCGCGCATGTCCGGTTGGCTCGCGCAGTGGGAAGAGATGCTGCTGGACCCCGAACAGAAAATTGCGCGGCCCCGGCAGATCTACCTCGGCCACGATCCACGGCCGTACGTGGCCATCGATCAGCGCTCCTGAAGCGGCGGGACAGCGTCAGCCAGCACACTTTTCCTTGGTCAGCCCGCGCCGGTAGCTGGTAGTTACGGCCTTCCACCCCGCGCCAGAAGGACCGGAACCCATGGGGAGTTGATCCTGCCCTGTGGTCAGGCGCACGCAGAAACATTTAATTCATTCCTCGGCATCTGATGGTGTCATCTATACAGCGTAGCCTTTTTGCATACGCCGTTTGCCTTGGCGCTCGACTTTTCTTTCCTACGCGGTATATTAAAAGATGCGAGGTTTTATGGGCCAATCGCCGAACGCTTCGAGCCACGCTGGTCCACGCCGCCGGAGCCAGCGGGTCTTGATGCAAGTCGCTGTTCGCATCCGTGGCAAGGACGCGGAGGGCGGTTCCTTTGAAGAGGAAACCTCCACGCTGGCCATTAATGCGCACGGGGCTTTGATCCTGCTGCAGGCGCGCATCACCAGCGGCAGCAGGGTGCATATGCAGCACAACGGCACCAAGCAGGAACAGGAATGTCAGGTGGTGTTTCTCGGCCCGGTGCGTTCCGGCAAAGCGGAAATAGGACTGGAGTTTTCCTCTCCCTGCCCTACGTTCTGGCGCGTCACCTTTCCTCCTGAAGACTGGTCGCCAAAGCACCCCGAAGCACGCACGGTCATCTCCACGAACTCACCCAAGAGATAGCTCCTCTCATCGGTTGCCTGAAGGTTCCCTAACAGGTTGCGGGAAAACGGTAATTCGCAGTGATCCCGCTTGCCCCTTGAAGCTCCTTTCGAGGCTCCGGGCAAGCGGAAAGAGAAAAAAGTTTCGCCTTGCCGAGACGGGGTCGAGCAATGCTCGACCCCGTACACGGAGGGAGCGGTCGCAACGGCGTAACGTGGAGGGCGATTCGTCAAATTCCCGCAACAAGGTATTGACACTGGCAAAACATTTTGCGAGTATGCTTCCCCCTCCCGGGGAGATTTACGATGGCAGACGATTCGCCGCGAGAACAATTCTTCCGGATGGGTTCTTCCCCTTCGCGACGGCTGACGAGCCGCGTGGAAGCCGCAACGGAAGTGTGGGTGTACTGGGAGTGCAGCCACCGCCACGACGTGTCGCGCGTGCGCAATGTGGGCATGGGTGGATTGTTTCTGGAAACGCCGCACCGGGTGGCCAAGGGGCTGATGGCCAAACTGCACTTTCTTGTGGATGAAGGACAGATTCGCGCGGAAGCAGCGGTGCAGCATATGGATCCGGGCAAGGGACTTGGGATGCGGTTCACGGCGGTGCATCAGCAGGATCGCGCGCAACTTGCGGCGCTGCTGAATCGCCTTCGATCCGTGCGCTGAAGATGTCGTTCGCTGGTTAGCGCCGCACCAAATTCTGAACGTCCTTTCCTCAGGTTCCGTTTGAATTCCAACACGTAAATGTGTCTGCGGTTGTTTCCTTCGGCCTCTCGCGGAAGAGTGCCGGGGACGAGTGGTACGGGCCGCTATCTGCTATCATTCCCGGCTTGCGGTCAACGGAGGATGCATGAGCCTTGTGCAGCGGCTGGAGGAGGTACGAACGGGGTTTGAGCGGCCGTTCTGGGTGGCAAATATCAGCGAGCTGTTTGAGCGGCTTTCCTATTATGCGGCGTTTGCCTCGCTGGCGCGGTATCTGCACGAAACGTTGAGTTTTCCGTTGGAGCGGGCCGCGGATCTTTCCGGGTTGTTTGGCGGGCTGGTGTGGTTTCTGGCGATTTTTGGAGGAGCGATTGCGGACCGGCTGGGATTCCGGCGCGCGCTTTCCCTAGCGTACCTGATTCTCGCCGGGTCGTATTTCCTGCTGGGGTCGCTGGGAGCGCCATGGCTTGCGCCGGTGCGCAACGCCGTGCCGCTGGTGGTGCTGGTGACAATTGTGTTGATGCTGCCGGCGCTGGGCGTCGCGCTGGTGAAGCCTTCGGTGGTAGGGACGACGGCGCGTGCGTCGAATGAAAACGTGCGTTCCATCGGCTATTCCATCTACTACACGCTGGTGAATATAGGCGGGGCGCTGGGACCGTTTGTGGCGTCGTGGGTGCACAAGAATCTGAGCGTGGAAAATGTCTTTCGCGTCGCATCGTTGAGCGTATTCCTGATGTTTTTTGGGGTGCTGCTGTTTTATCGCGAGCCGCGGAAGTCTGGAGACTCGCGCACGGAAAGCCTGGGCGTGACGATCCGGAATTTCGGCCAGGTGGTGAAGAATCCGAAATTCATGATATTCCTGCTGATTTTTTCGGGCTACTGGATCGTGTACTGGCAGGAATTCATCACGCTGCCGATTTACGTGCACGATTATGTGGACGGAAAGGCCGACACGGAGAGAATGCTCTCAACGGGGCCGCTGGTGGTGATTGCGTTCACGGTGCTGTTCAGCGTGCTGACGCAGAAAATTTCGGCGTTTCGCGCGGTGGTGCTGGGGACGCTGATTGCGATGGTGGCGTTTGCGATTCTGGCGGTGCATGCGAGCATCGTGGCGGTTTATGCGACCCTGGTGGTGATCGCGGTGGGAGAGTTGATTCAGCAGCCGCGCTATTACGATTACATTTCGCGGCTCGCTCCGCCGGGGCAGCAAGGCACGTACATGGGATTTGCGTTCTTGCCGCTGGGCATTGGGGCGTTTGCTTCAGGCCGCATTGGCGGGGCGCTGCTGCATCATTTTGGCGAAGTGCAGCACCGGCCGGAACGGTTTTTGTGGGCATTGACGGGGATTGGATTGGCGACGACGGCGCTGCTGTGGATTTACGATCGCGTGGTGAAACCGGGGAGAGAAGAAAAGAGCAGCGTGTAGGAACGGTGCGCGGTCCTCTACATGAACAAATGAAAAACCAAGACGAGAGAGAAGAAATTAGGTGGTGTTCGATCGCAAGAGCCCACCCTTCGCAAAGTGCGCGAAGGATGGGGCACCCTCAAGTTCATTCGTGAGTCGACGTTGGAAAGAAAACCCAAGAGGTCCGATCAGAAGATTGGCCAACAAGAAGACTGGAAAGGACTGCTTCAGAAGGCGGTTCCTACGAGGGAACTGTGCCGGCAACAAAGCTACGGCGGGGAATTTAGTTGACCATGCGGCGGAGAGATTCGAGGGCCTGGCGCGCAAGGGTGTAGCGAGGCTCGACGTTGATCGCTTCCTGGAAGCAGCGCATGGCCTGGCCGTACATTTCCTTGCCGAGATACGCGCGGCCCATGTTGTAGTGGGGGAAGTGGCGCGGTTCGTAGCGGCGCGCTTCGACGGCCTGCTGCAGCCAGGAAATGGCTTCGTCAAACTGCCCCAGCTCGATCAGGTAAGCGCCAATGTCGTTATAGGGATTGCCGAAATCGGGATCAAGCTCGATGGCGCGTTTGCATTCGGAAATGGCCTCCAGAAGACGGCCCTGGAAATGGTAGGTCCAGCCCAGAAAGGTGTGCGCTTCAGCCGTGGGGTGAAGCTCCAGCGAAGACTGATAGAGTTCCGCGGCGCGGTCGTAGTCGCCTTCCATCTGGGCCTGATAGGCGTCCTGGAGAACCTCCCACGCCCGGGTCAAAGTCTCCTGACTCATACCGCCATTGTGAAGGGAGATTTGGAGGAACGTCAAAGGTACGAAGGTGCTAGCTGTGCATATCCGCAAACTGTCCTTTTTGACGGGTGGCGGGTGGAAATTGGCCGGCGGAACGTGGAAAATGGAGAAGTCTTAAATTAAGCGAAAAGGGGGAAACGTGAGGAAGTTTTCATTGAGCCTGGCAGTTTTGGCAGGGTGCGTGGCGCTGGTGGCCGGGAGCGCACTGCCGGGGCAGGAATCCGGCAGGAAACCGGGCAATAATGCCGCGGCGGTGGCGCGCGGCAAGACCATTTTTCAGCAAAAATGCACGGTATGCCATTACGACACGAGCGACCAGAAAAAGATCGGACCTGGCCTGAAGGGCATTTCCAAGCGCGGCACCTTCAGCGTGAACGGCAACAAAATTACGGATGAGAATTTGAAGGCGTGGATTGAAAACGGCGACCAGTTGATGCCGGGACTCAAGGATAGCCTGGAAGCGTCGCAGATCAAGGATGTGATTGCATACGTGAAGACGTTGTAAACGGGGCGGTGAGGAACGAAAGCATCACAATTTCTTGAATATTCGGAAGTGAAGTAAAAACCCCCGGTGACCTGCGGGCGCAGGCTACCGGGGGTTTTCGATATTACAATCTCCCAAGCGGGAGAAACAATCTACTTCAGGACAGCGTCTTTCAGCATCTTCGCCGGGCGCAAACGGACAACCGTCTTGGCCTTGATCTTGATCTGTTCTCCGGTCTGGGGGTTGCGGCCCAGGCGCGCCTTGCGGTGAGCCTTTACAACGCGGCCGATCCCGGGAATGACGAACTTGCCAGCGCTACCCTTGGCTTCTTTAACGGCGAGCTTGTGGAGCTCCTCGAAAAAGGAAGCAACGGTCTTCTTGGCGGTGCCGACCTTTTCCGCAATGTGCGCGACAATCTTTGTTTTGCTCAGTGGCTTGGCTGCCATTTCTTTTGCTTATCCTCCTGAATTTTCTATCCACCCCGAACGTATCGAGGCCAGCCGCGAGCGAAAAACCCCTGTTTATCAAGGAAAAACTCGGGCCGAAAGGGACTATAGCGAAGGCGACAGAGGAACGCAAGGGAAAAACTGCAAAAATCGCTGGAAAAACGCATATTTTTTGCGGGCATGTGCAAAACGCCCAGCTTTCATGCGGTAATGCGAAGTGCCAGGAGGCAGATTTGCGGCCAGCGGTGCTGTGTTATCCTTGCGCACTGCCTTGATGAATGAAGGAGAAAGGGTAATGAGCGATAGCCCAAAGTGGCGGGAAATCGAACGCGAAATTGCGGCGGTGGTGAAGCTGGGGCGGCGGCCCGTGGCGGTCGCCTATCTGGACGCGGAACCCGCGGGAGTCAAGAAGTTCGAGGGCTCAGAGCCGTCGGGTTGCAGCTTCTGGCGGTTGGCGGCGGAGGGAAGCACCTTCTATACCATTCCAGAGAATCACTTTAACTGCGCGGTGGGCGCATATACCCATAATATTCCGCTTTCGCCGGAGCGCGAGAAAGAGACTGAGCAAACACTGAAAATGATGTTTGAGCTGGGATATGTCCGGCCGGAGGAAGTGCCACAGATCCCGCGGTTGGCGAAAGGGCCCAAAGCGGTGATCTATTCGCCGCTGGGGGAGGCTATGGCGAATCCGGATGTGGTGCTATTTGCGTGCAAGCCGGCGGGGGCGATGCTCTTGCAGGAGGCCGCGAACCGGGCGGGAGTGGGCAGCGGCGCGCCGGCGCTGGGGCGTCCGACGTGCATGGCGCTGCCGGCTTCGATACAGCACGGAGCGATGACCAGTTTGGGATGTATCGGAAACCGCGTGTACACGGGGTTGGGCGAGGATGAGCTGTACGTGGTGCTGCGGGGAAAAGATGTGGTGAAGGTCGCGGAGGCGCTGAAGACGATCGAGAGCGCAAACGCGGCGTTGCGGGACTACGCGAAGGGACGCCGGCAACAGCCTCCCACTCTGTGAAACGGCGGCTGGAGCCAGCTACAAGGACGCCAGGTCCTGGTAGAAATGAGCGATAGCTTTGATGCCGCTGAAGTAGTTCTCCAAGAAAATGTGTTCGTCGGGCGCGTGGGCGTTTTCATCCGGCAAGCCGAAGCCAATCAGGACACAGGGAACTTTAAAGGTGTCGTGCATCTGCGCGACGAAGGGGATGGAGCCGCCCTCGCGGATGAACACGGCCTTCTTGCCGAAGCCCTTTTGCAGGGCTTCCTGAGCAACCTGGAAAATCGGCGCCTGATAGGCCGCAGCCCAGGGCTTACCGGTGCTCAGGACCTCGAATTTGCAGTGTACGGTCTTGGGCAGGAGCTTGCGAATGTGGGCCTCGACGAGCTTGGCGATCTTCCTGGGATTTTGGTCGGGAACGAGCCGAGTGGAAAACTTGGCGTAGGCTTTCGAGGGGATGACGGTCTTGGTGCCTTCGCCCTGATAGCCGCCCCAGATGCCGTTCAGTTCGAGCGTTGGGCGAATCCACAAGCGCTCGACGATGGTGAAGCCCTTTTCGCCGACGTACGCGGGCGCGCCCACGGCGCGCTCAAAATCCTTCACCTTCCAGGGCAATTTGTTCAGGGCTTTGCGCTCAGTGGCAGAAACCTTGGCGACGTCGTCGTAAAAGCCGGGCACGGTGACGCGGAAATTCTTGTCGTGGAGTTTGGCGAAGAGTTCCGTAAGAACGGTCAGCGGATTGGGAACGGCACCGCCATAGACGCCGGAGTGCAGATCGCGTACCGGGCCGGTCAGCTCGATCTGATAGTAGTCGAGGCCGCGGAGAGCATAGGTGATGGAGGGCACGCCTCTGCCGAGCATGGCGGTATCGGAAACGAGGAGCGCGTCGGCCTTCAGCTTTTCCTTGTTGTTCTGGACGTAATCCCAAAGGCTGACACTGCCGACTTCCTCTTCGCCTTCGATGAGCACCTTGATGTTGACGGGGAATTTTCCATGCAACTGGTGGAGCGATTCAAGGGCTTTCAGGTGGATGTGCACCTGGCCTTTGTCGTCGGCGGTGCCACGGCCGAAGAGATTGCCATCGCGCGATTGGGGCTCGAAGGCGGGCGAGGTCCAAAGTTCGAGGGGCTCAGCGGGCTGCACGTCATAGTGGCCATAGAAGAGGACGGTAGGTTTCCCGGGAGCTTCGAGGGATTCCGCGTAAACCAGGGGATGAAGATTGGTGGGCACGATTTCGACAGTTTTGAAACCGGCGACACGCAAGTGATCGGCAACCCATTGGGCGGCGCGTTCGATATCGGGCTTGTTTTCGGATTTGGCGCTGACGGAGGGAATGCGCAGAAATTCCAGGAGTTCCGCGAGATGCTGGTCGCGGCGACCTTCGATAAATTCAGTAAGGTTCATGAATCCCTCAGGCACAAAAATTCGCTTGCCGCTATGAAAACTTAAAAATTTCCAAGAAAAGCGCGGCAACGGGATGCAAGCGAGGTGCGGGACAAGAAGCCGGAGCCGCTACTTTTATTTTAAGGCCTGCCGGAACGGGGCACAAGCCAGTCCCCAGAAAGCGAATTGGCACTTGGGAAACACCCGTCCGGAAGGGCAATTGACGAGTTCCGGGGTAGGACCTCATGATGGGCACATGAACGAAGGGCTCTATACGATGTCGCGGCGCAGCCAGCGCGTCTTCCACAAGGTGAAGCTGCAGGCCCAGGGCCGCAGCCAGGATGGGCGGAAGTTTCGCGAAATCTGCGAAACACTGGTGGTGAACGCCCACGGAGCCCTGCTGATGCTGCGGCACGAGGTGGACAGCAGCGAGATGCTCGTGCTGGTCAACCCGCTGACCCAGGAAGAGCAGGAATGCCGGATTGTGTTCCTGGGAGGGAGCGGAGAGCGCGGCCAGAGGGTGGGAGTGGAATTCCTGACGCCGGCGCCGCACTTCTGGGGCATCGATTTTGACGCGCGGGCGCTGCCGCATGCGGGGGAGAACGGCCAGACGCATTGAGGATTCAACGGCTGCGCTGACGGGGACCGACCTTAAGAACACTTCTGCAACTGCAATTCTTATAAAATTCCATCAGGAATCGCCTGGCATTCTAGCTTGAAATCCGAAGTTGCAGAGGGATTCCTCTGGCACCGTCGCCATCTCTCTTCCCTTCCTCACCTGCTCAGAGGTAGTCAAACAGGGTCATGAATCCAAAGTCCATGTGGAGTTGCTGGTGGCAATGAAAAAGCGTGAGGCCGGGATTATCCGCGGTAAAGCTGATTTCCACTTCCTGGTATCCGCCGACCATCACAACGTCCTTCATCACCCCCGCCAGAGGTTTCTCGGCAATCCTGGTGAGCTCGAAGGAGTGACGATGAAGATGGATGGGATGAATATCGTCGCTGGCGTTGCGCATACGGATGCGATAGCGCTGACCCTGGCGGAGATGATAGGCGGCGGTCATCGTCTCGCCGGAAAAGAGCTGGTCGTTAATGGACCACAGGTTGAAGCCGTGTTCCGCGGCGTTTTGCTTCGCAAAGGTCATCTCAATCAGTTCATCCGGTTCGGAAGCGTTAGCTTTCTGCTTCGCGAAAAGCGAATAGTTCCAATGAAACGGCTTCGGCGGCGTCCACACCGGTTTGCCTTTGTGTCCAGCGTATTCGACCACAATGCCCATGCCGTGAGCGCGGTCATCGTCCGCAAGATCACCCATCACCCACACGCCCGGATGATTCATTTCGACGATCGCAGAGATTCTCTCCGCCGTCCCGAGCCAGAGCACGGGAACCTCGGCAGGCGTGGGTACGGGGTTGCCGTCGAGCGCCACGACCCGAAAGGTGTGTCCGGGCAGCGCCAGGCTGCGAACCTCCGTGGCGCTGCCATTCAGGATATGGAAGAGGACGCGCTCGCCGTGCTTCACGCGAACAGGGTCGCCGTGCCCTGACATTCGTCCATTGATCGTGAAATACCGGTAGCCGACTTCGTAGCCGTGCGGCATGCCTTTCGCCAGCGAGGCTTTCATCGCGGACTCACCGGAAGTTTCCAGCTCTTTCACTTTGGCGGTTGGAGCGAGGAAATCCATGGCCATGTCGCCGCCCTGGCTGAACGACGGTTCAAACTCCTTAAGGACGAGGAAGACCTCGCGGTCGAAATTTCCCGGCTCGCGCCTGGGCTCAATGTAGACGGGCCCAACCTGGCCGCTGTACTGCCCCGCGTGGAGATCGGCTCCAGCGCGATTGTGCGTGTGATAGAAACGGAAACCCGCGGGCCGCGGCGTGAATGTAATGCGACGTTTACCGTGTGCAGGAATGAAAGGAGTGCCTTCTTCCGCCGCGCCGTCTACATCCGGCGAGAGAAACTGACCGTGCCAATGCAGTTGTTCCGGGGCATCCGTGTCGTTGTAAACATCCACCACCGCCTGCTGTCCTTCCTTGAAACGCAGCAAGGGGCCGGGAAATTGACCGTTGTAGGTGATTGCGGACACGATGCGATTGGGCGCGAGCTCGATGGGAGTGTTCGCGATGCGCAGAGTGTAATCGGCCAGCGGCTCAGAAGCTTGCGACTCCGCGTCTCCAACGATAGTGCCTCCCAGGAGTGCAGTGCCCGGCCGGAGGAGTCCGGCGCCGGCAACGCCGGCTAGCCTTAAGAATTGACGGCGTGATGTGGAAAACCTGCTCATGGCGTCTCCTCTTAGGATTCCCGCAAGGGCGTTACGGGTACGTCTGGGCACTTCCTCAAACTGGCTGCTAATTTATAGAGTACGCCAGAATTGGAAGCGGAGGGGAAGGTGGGCGGCTGAAACCGAGGGATTTGAAATCCCTGTAAAAGCGTTGCGTTGGATGCCGGTTACCATGTATCGACTCAGTCGCGGTTTCTGTCTCTGTCTGGCTTCTCGCGATGGGCTATTGATGGGCAGGCCTGCATAGGCGGATTCAAAACGCGCTTCGCGGTCCTTCACCGAAATGCAAAATGTGCGCGATGAAATCAGAGAGTGACTGCGGACCCTGGAGCCCTGCTGGCGGCCTTGCCATTTTGTCCGTGCTTTGCTGCGAGCCTGAGATTCACCTTGATTGCGCCGGGCACTGGTTCTTCGGAGACTACATAGAGGTACCCGCCGCCACAACCCGAATACATGGCGCCCGCGTAGCGTTGCTGGTAATAAGCCAGCAAGCCAAGCAAGTCTACCGTGATGAGCGGATGCGCTACGGTGTTAGGAAGAAGCGCTTCCCAACAGCCCATGCATTCGTTCAGGGAGGCACCCAGCTTTGCAGTATCTTTCGCCAGGATGGCAACGAAGCAGGCCTTCCCGGATTGGCCCAGGCGACGCACCCACTCGGCATTCAAGTGTTGCTCGTCAAGAGGGCTGTAGCCATCGGGACGCTGCGCGATCGGCAGAAGATGAAGCACTTCCTGCAGCCAGCGTCCGACGTCAGGATCATTGCAGGATTCGACGTGGGCGGGAAACAACCCGCCGGCGAACTCATAATGATAGTCAAGCCTGTTGATACCGGGCAATATCAGGCCGGCCATGTCTTGAGAACCGGACGGGTTTGCCTTCCCCGTGTTTTCTGCATCATATAGTTCCCGCACCAATGCCATTGGATCTTTTTCTGGCAAGGCCCCATGCCAAAGCGCTTCGGCGATTCTTCGCGTGCTGGTCGCCATCCCGGCCCGGTCCATGAAGCGGAAGGTGGGCTCCACTCCGACGACCACCATGGAACCCGGTGGGTCAGGGTCGAGCCTGGACACGAATGGTTGATCAATCCATCCCCCAGCGAGCGCCATTCGATAGGGGATCTTTCCGATGGGGTTGTTCATCTTTGGCGCCCTTTCCGAGACCATAATCGCCGCTTAGTTCTTGCGTTGTACCACTGCAAAGGGGGCATCTTTTTCAAGGACATCTGCCAACACCAGAACTATGCCGACTCAAGGATCATGTTCGCGTACTGCACGGTGTCTCCGGTCCGGATCAAGCCAATCGCTAAGGGGACGCGAAGCTTGAATTGCGCGTGCGGCTCAAAAGTCACTGGAATCTCGCCGAAACACTGCTCGAAGCTGTGCACCGTATGCAGATCGTTGACGCGGCGGAATTCTTCGGCCATCACGATTTTGCCGATTACAAAATTGGCTTGAATTGCTTTGAACACTTCCAAGACGCGCGGAAGATCGTCGACGAGAGATATATCGACAGTTTCAATTTGCGGCCAGCACGGAAAGCCGCGGTCCGCGATAACCAGCGTGTTGGTGTGGCGGACGCGGCTCAGCAACGAATTGATGGCGGGATTAAGGATTCCATTTTTCAGCATAGTCACCGTCCCTGTAAGGGCTTGTTACAGCGTTCACTTCAACTATTGTCAACAATCGACCACGTCAGTCTGGGCCTGAGTGCGTCCCCGATCATCATGCGTCATCCGGGCCGATCGAATCCGCGAACGCCGCAGTTGAAACTGGGCTTGGTCAACCCGGACCGCTATTTCAGAAGAACTGTAGCGGTCCGCGGCCAGGAAGCTTCTTTTTTGTTCCGGGGTTGCGGACTCGACATTCAAAAGCCACAACCAGCCCCGGAAATCCTGGTGTTCCTGCAATGCCGGAAACACGCGAGCGTTCCACAGAGTCCGCTCGCGCTCCGGCACCTTGGGTGGCCAGATATCGGAAGCGACCGCACCGATCGTGCCCAGCCACTTCTGAAGAGGCTGGCCACAAAATGTGCCTCCCTCTTCGGCTGAGTGTTTAAACGTATCATCGATGCCGTAGTACCGGAGGAACCAAACCTTTTCGCCTTTGCGGCTGATACCAGCAGAAATATCCAAGCAGGCACCCTTGGGGAGACTGAGGGGTTGCACAACGTCGACACCGACGATGGCATTGAACCCTTCGAGGGTTAAAGTGTCGCGAACAGAACAACCTTCAATCCACGCGTGATTCGCGGCTATTTCAGAGTGGATATCGCTATTCAGGATCAAAGAGGTCTGCGCAGGTTTGTGTGAGTCTTCTGAAAGCAGGGCGATTCCACTCGTAATCAACTGACGAGTCGTGCCGAAGTGGAGGAACTTGCAACGCGGTAGTATGTCCAGATTTAAAGGGATGTGTCGCAGGAAAGCGAACCACTCCGCAAGGAGGGGGCCATCAAGGGTTGAGCCGCTTGCTCGCACGTTGTCTGCGTACTGTTCGAAGGCCGTATCGGCCCCTAGCGCACAACAAATTTCACGGTACAGGTCGATACCGTTGGAATAAAGCGCAGCGCGCGCCTCCGTTTTCCAATCCAGCGCAGGTTGGCCATGTTTCTGAGGAGTCTTCGCAAAGAAGGCGCGCATCAACTGAATAGCGGCGCCGGCGTCAAAACTCATCACGCCAAGATCAAGTACGGATTCTCCCCGCGCGTTGATTGCCCCGGCAGCGAGTTGCGCGTCAGGCGACGGCTTTTGCAGAAACCGCCTTACCGAGCCATCCTTAGCTATGCAAAAAACGCCGTGATGGGCTGCATCCTTTGAGGAAGCGAAGGATCCCAGCGCCGTGATCCCTGGCCGAGCAAACTTTACGACGGAAGCATCGAACAGGATCAAAGCATCCCCGGAGGCAACCACCACTTGCCCTCGAGATCCTTCCGGAAGCTTGAGAAATGCCGGCACGAGCCGGTCAAAAAGCGTGGAAGCAACTGAAGGCTGGCCCTTGGCTGGTATGGGAACAAACATCTTGCCGCAATGGGAGTATGCCGGCAGGCGGCGGGAGTCGCCGCCGGCATGGACAATCAGGATGCGGAGACAACTCAGAATCGCCTCGGCTTCCTCAAAACTGGCAGGACCAACGTCGGGCCGCTCGCCATGCAAGACGCACGCAAGCGAGTGGAGCGTGCTTCCCCCACTACCAATCCGCTTGCCATCGATATCAGGAATTACAAGACAATTGCGAACCTGCGGAATTTGGCCGGCTTTCTGACGCTCCTGAATCTGATGGTCGTAAGCCTTGGCTTGCTGGTCATTCGCGGCCGTAACGATCAGGTAATCCCACATGCTCGTCATGTTCGGCATGAACGTCACGCTGTGGTCCGAACTCAGGACGACGTGTTGGTGAATTCCTGTACAACCCCAGCGGCACCCTTCTCGCGAGCAAGATACTGGTCGTAAATCCAGGCGTAGGTCTTTTCCAGGCCAGCCTGCAAAGGGATAGTAGGCTCCCAGTTCAGGTATTTCTTGATCAGAGTGTTGTCGCTGTTGCGTCCGTTCACTCCCAGCGGTGCGTTAAGGTCGTATTTGCGCTCCAGGTGGATGCCGGCAATCCCTTCCACAAGATCGGCCAACCGGTTGATGCTGACGGCCTCACTCGAGCCCAGGTTGATGGGTTCCAGAATTTCCGAATTCATGATCTTCTGGATGCCCACTAAACAATCATCGATATACATGAAGCTGCGGGTCTGATTTCCCGTGCCCCAAATTTCGATGTCGTGCTTCTTGGACAATTTCGCTTCAATGACTTTCCGGCAGATGGCCGCCGGGGCTTTTTCGCGCCCGCCAAACCACGTGCCCCAGGGGCCGTAGACATTGTGGAAGCGCGCCACCCGGGTGTATAGGCCGAAATCCTCGCGGAAATGGCGGCACATGCGCTCGGAAAACAGCTTTTCCCAGCCGTAGCCATCCTCGGCCAGCGCCGGATAGGCATCTGCTTCCTTCAGCAGGGGCGCTTCAAAGCTCGTTTGCTTGTCACCGTTGTAAACGCAGGCCGACGATGAGTAGAAGCAGCGAGCCACGCCATACTTCAGGGCCGCTTGAAGCATATGCGTGTTGATGAGCACCGAGAGCATACAAAGGGCTTTGTTTTTCTCGATGAATCCCATGCCGCCCATGTTGGCGGCCAGATTGTAAATATCACGCGCGCCTTTGGCCGACGTCTCGCAATTCTGCTTATCATTGAGATCCAAAGAGAGATTCTCAACGTCCCCGAATCGCTGGTACCAATGATGCAAAGGCTTGATGTCCACGGCGCGAATACGCATGTAGCCCTGCGCCCGCAAGGAAGCCACGAGATTACCGCCGATAAAGCCGCCGGCACCGGTCACAAGCACGAGATCGTCATGAGGCATATGGTTCTCCAGAAATCGATAAAGTTACCGTTTACTGTAACGCGCTTCATTGAAATAGTCAAGACTACCCGCCTGCGGAGCTACTTGCACGGGTCGGGCCATTCTTGCTTTCATCGGCCCTAGGGAACGCGCACCGACGGGGGCCTCTGGAATTCGATCTTGAACGAATAGGCGTAGTTACCAGCTTTCTGGGGCGGCAACTGAATGTGCAAGCCGTCAGATTTGAGTTGGTATGTCAGCGGAGATCCCTGACCCAAAAGAGAGATCGAGACAATGTTCTGGCCGGAGAGCGCGGCCTCGTTTAGAGAGTGAATGACGGCTTCGCCGGATTCGGGCCAAGCCAATTCGATGGCGTAGAGAGAATTGCCCTTGGTGGTGAAGCGGAAATCCTGAGCGGTGAAAGACTTCGTGTCCGTATCGTGAAAAGCGCCCTCGACGATTGTCGTGGGGCCTTCGCCGAACTTGGTCCAGGCGCGAGTAGCGTAAATGGCTTCTCCGTTGACTTTGAGCCAGGAACCGATGTCGCGCAGGATCGCTTGGACTTCCTCGGGGATGGTGCCGTCTGAACGCGGCCCAATGTTGACGAGGAGATTGCCATTCTTGCTGACGATGTCAACGAGTTGGTGAACCACTGTTTCGGCTGATTTGAAGTTGTCGTTCTCGATGTAGCCCCAGGATTTGTTGCTGATGGAAGTGTCCGTCTGCCAATAGAGCGGGCGAATGCCCGACAACTGTCCGCGTTCAATATCCAGGACGGCGGAGTGTTCCTCGAGGGCGCTGTCCTTGTAGTTGATGACGGGCACTTTGCCCTGACTTGCGGCGTGGTTGTAGTAGAAGGAGGCAAACTCCGCGACATGCCTGCGGGCATTAGGCTGCCCGATCCACCAATCGAAGTACATGATGTCCGGCTCGTACTTCTCCACAATTTCCGCACCGCGAGCGAGCCAATCATCGAGGTATTCGTTGCTGAGATAGGTCCAATCCTGGAGCAAGGTCTTCTTTCCGTCCAACCAGGTGTGCGCGGGACCGTAGAATGCGAGGTACCTGGGATCATTCACGTCCGAATCGATCTTCCGGCCGCCCTCCAGGAAAAAATTGTGTTCGATCCGGTGGGAGGAAGCGCCCAAGCGGAGGCCCCTTTCCCGCAGGGCTTTGGCGAGTTCGCCATACATATCGCGGTGCGGGCCCATTTTTACGGCGGTCCAATCGGAGAGGCCGCTGTCGTACATGGCGAAGCCATCGTGGTGTTCAAAGACAGGAACGACGTACCTGGCGCCTGAGGCTTTAAAGAGCTCGGCCCACTGGACGGGATCGAAATGCTCAGCTTTGAAACGCGGAATGAAATCTTTGTAACCGAACGTCGAAGGAGGGCCATACGTGGCGAGGTGGTGTTTGTATTCGTCGGAGCCTTCCTGATACATGTTGCGTGGATACCATTCGTTGCCAAAGGCCGGAACCGAATAGACGCCCCAATGAATGAAGATGCCAAACTTGGCGTCTTTATACCAATCCGGAGCTTCGTAGCGGCGAAGCGATTCCCAATCGGGACGATAAGGGCCGGCGTTCGCGGTCCGGTCAACGCTGGTCAAGAGAGCTTTGCGCGCTGCGTCGTATTTAGCGCTGGCCTTCTGCCAGGCTTGATCCATCTCTTGCGGGGATTGCGACGCAGTTGGCTTTGTACTTGAGGACGAGTCTTGTGCGAGGACGTGAACCGGGCCGAGAAACAGAAGACCCAGGCACGCGGCGGATCCAAGAGTTCGCCGGACCTTGTTTTGCAATCGACTTACTTTCATTTGCCCTCCTCGGGGACCAGTAATTTTTCTGGTGGATAAACTAATTGGAGATTGCATGGTTTTTATCTTCCGGGTTCGCCAACGGTTGCGAAGATATCCACTCGCCGCGAGCCCAAAAACGAATAAGCACAAATATAGATGTAAGCGATCACGGGAATTGAGTAGCCCAGAGCCAAACTGTGGAACTTCTCCGAGATCAGACCCATGAGCGGAGTGAGAACCGCGCCACCGATAATCGCCATGACCAGAAAGGAGCCGCCGATTTTGGTGTTTGGGCCGAGCCCTTTCAGGCCGAGCGCGAAAATCGTCGGGAACATCAGGGACATGAAGAAACTGGTGAGAAAGATGCACCAGATGCCAACCCAACTCGGGTGGAGGACTGCGACGGAGACCAGGACAATATTCGCCGTGGCGTAGGCCCCCATCAGGCGGCTCGGCGAGACGAAACGCATCAGATACGCAGAGACGAAGCGGCCCACGCCAAACGCGGCCAGCGTGCCCGTAAGAAAATATCCGGCGATTTTTTCGGGCCGGTGGCCGTACTCCTGAACGTAGGTGATGAAGTAGCTCCACGTGCCGACCTGGGCTCCGACGTAAAAGAATTGCGCGATGACGGCAAGGAGAAAATGCCTTTGGCTGAGCAATTGCCGAAAGCTCCCATGCTCACTGTGGCCGGCTTCGCTCTCGCTGGCAATCACGGGAAACTTTGTACGGATGATGAGCAGAGCCCAAACCACCGCGACGATACCGATGACCAGATAAGGACGAATTACGCGCAACGTTTCGAAGCGAAGATACGCCTCGTAGGTATGCGCCGCCTGGCGTGCCGCAATTTCCTGTGAATTCAGTTCAACGCCGGAAAAGATGAAGACCGTGCCGATCAGCGCCCCCGTAATAGAGCCCAGAGGATTGAACGCCTGCGAAAAATTCAGACGGCGCTCCGAACTGTCGGGGTCACCGAGCTGGGCAATAAAAGGATTGGAAGCCGTCTCCAGAAAGGAGAGCCCGCTGGCGATGACAAAGAGCGCGAACAGAAAGAAAGCGTAACTGCCGCTCAGTGCGGCTGGCCAAAACAAGAATGAACCTGCGGCAAAAAGCAGCAAGCCCACGACGAAACCCGCTTTGTAGCCTGCTCGCTTCATCATGAGGCCCGCGGGAATCGCCAGAAGAAAATAGCCCATGTAGAAGGCGGACTGGATGAGACCGGCCTGAAAGCGGGAAATTTCGAAGGACTTCATGAAGTGCCGGATCAATACATCATTCAGGTTATTGGGGATTCCCCAGAGGAAGAAGAGTGCGGTGACGAGAATGAAGGGAACAATCTGCCCTGCAGGAAACAACGAATGCCTGGCAGGCGATACCGTTACGCCCGGGGCACTCCCAACTTGATGGTTCGCCATCGTCTATCCTTTCCTGATTGCGGAACTTCCGCGCGCTAAGGAGTACACTTCACTGGCCACACCGCCAAGAATCATTTCGCGTTCCGCAATGGAGAGAGGACGGATGAATTCCTCCACGGTGGAAAACCAGGTCTGATAGGCCGTTGCCAGAAGGCAGACGGGCCAGTCCGAACCGGCCATCAAGCGTTTGGAACCGAAGGCTTGAAGGACGACATCGAAATAGGGTTGCAGGTCCGCTGGGGACCAGTTCTTCCAGTTGGCCTCCGTTACCATGCCGGACACTTTGCAATAGACATTTTCCCGGCGCGCAAGCTCGCGAATGTTCGTTCGCCAGGGTTCGAGTTCGCGGTCACCAATGCGCGGTTTGGCAAGATGATCCAAGACGAATACCTGCGCAGGATGACAGTCCACGAAGGAGATCGCTTCCGGAAGATGACGCTCAAAGATCAAAATGTCGTAGACGAGGCCGAATTGCTTGAGCAGCGCAACACCCGCGTTGAAATCTGGCCGATGCATAAAGTCTTCGTCCGGTTCATCCTGAATCACATGACGAAGGCCCTTCAGTTTTTCACACTCCTGCAGGCGCTCGATAAGCGCGGGGAACTCCGGGCCGGCAAGGGGAGCCCAACCCACCACTCCACGAATAAAGTCAAAGTCATCGGCGAGGCGCAGCAGCCAGCATGTCTCCTCAAGAGTCTGTCTTGCCTGAACAGCGATGCTGCCATGAATTCCAGAAGCCAAAAGCTCTCGGCGCAGATCTTCGGGGAAAAAATCCCGTGCCAGCACGCCCATGTCCTCAGCGATCCAGGCGTACTCTTTTTTTGTGTAACGCCAGAAGTGATGGTGAGCATCAATTCGCTCAAGCATTGTCTTCAGGCTTCCCGGAAGGCCAATGCAAATTGAAGATAAAGGCGGCACCGTCCGGCGTCCCTCCCGGCTGCCTGGGAACGGCCGCTGCTTTCTCGCCGCTGACCGCGCTCATTGGTTCACACCGCTGGCGAGGAAGCCGCCATCCACAACGAGAAGCTCTCCCGTAACGAAGGCGCAGGCGTCAGAGGCAAGAAACACGGCCGCGCCAACAAGTTCTTCGGCTTTGCCGTAACGGCCCATGGGCGTGCGCATCAGGAATTCGCGTCCGCGCTCGGTGCCGTCCAGAAGCGCGGCGTTCAAGTCCGTGCGAAAGACGCCAGGAACAATCGCGTTGACCAGGACGCCATGGCGCGACCATTCGACGGCCAAGGATTTTGTGAGCGAGCCGACCCCGGCCTTGCTGGCGCAATAGGCGGCCACCTGGTACAACCCGAGATTCGTACCAAGAGAGGCGATGTTGATCACACGGCCGTAACCGCGCTTCAGCATGAGTTCGCCGAAAACCTGGCAGCCCCGCAGCGTGCCGGTGAGATTGGTGTCCAGGATTGCATTCCAGTCGCCTTCCGACATTTCCAACGTGGGGAGCTTGCGGGTGATGCCGGCGGCGTTCACGAGAATGTCCACTTTACCGAAAGCGCTCAAAACGGCATCGCGGAGTCGGATAAGCGACTCTTTGTTTCGCACGTCAGACAGAACGCGGAGTGTCTTGCGGCCCTTGGCTTCAATTTCCGAGGCCGTCGCATCGACGAGTGCCTGCCTGCGCGCGGAAACAACCACATCGGCGCCGGCGTCCGCCAGCCCCAGAGCCAGCGTACGACCCAAGCCACTGGTGCCGCCGAGCACAACCGCAGTCCTGTCAGCGAGGCTAAAAGGAGAGAGAGCCATGGGGAAAGGGAAACCTTTCGTGAAAGGAAGAGAGAAGAATCACGGCTTGAGTTTAAGCGATACAGTAAACGCTTTTCCACTGCAAAAAAAAAGGAGAGAGTTTTCGACGCCTAATGGAGTCTGAGTGGCCCAGCATTTCTTCCAGAGTTCCATCAACATTCTATCTTTGTGTGGATGCGCGGACCACTAACCGGGCAGGAAGAAGAACGCTCGCCGGCGAACTGCCGTTTTTCTTCTTGATGATGCTCAAGGCGAGACGGGCAACGCTTTCACCCAGGCCAGCGGCATCTTGATCAAGGCTAGTGAGAGGAACGCGAAGGAGATCGTCATAGTGGACGTTTCCGCAGCCGACCACGGCGATATCTTTGGGTACATCCACTCCGGCCTCGAGAATGGCGCGGAAAGCACCCATGGCCAATGGGTCGTTGCAGCAAAACACGCCGTCGGGCCGGGGATTCAATTGCAAAAGCTGCTTCATGGCACCGTAGCCACTTTTGTCTCCCGCGTCGTCGCCACCTCCATGCTTGACGATATAGCCCTCTGGAAGACTCAGACCATGTTTCGCGAGTGTCGCGACGTAGCCAGCCTGGCGATCAATGGCAGTGCTAACCTCGGAACCGGCAATATGAGCAATCGTTTTGCAGCCGATATCAATCAGATGCCTGGTTGCAAGCGAGCCAGCCATCACGTCATCAATACCAACGAAATGCGCCGGGAAGCCCGGAATCTTCCGGTCGAGCAGAACAAACGGAACGCCACGCTCCGTCAGCTTCACCAGGCTGACGGAATCGGATTCCGTGGACGCTAGAATCAGGGCATCCACGCTGCGTGCCATCATTTGATCCACTTCGCGGCGCTCTAGTTGAGGATTTTCCTCCGAGGACGAGATGATCAAGCTATACCCTTGCGCACTGAGGCGCGCCGAAATCCCCTTGGCAACCTGCGCGAAGAAGGGGTGAACCAAGTCCGGGACAATCAGGCCTATGAGGCTGGTCCGGCCAGTAGAAAGCGCGCGGGCCGAGAGATTCGGCTGATAATTGACTTCCTTCATGCGGCGCAGAACGCGTTTTCGCGTTTCGGGGCTGATGTCCGCATGATTGTGCAGGACTTTCGAGACGGTGACGACGGAGACGCCCAGGTCTCGCGCGATACTCTTCATCGTGGCAGGCATGATTTCACTCTCAAACTCGACACAGTCCTATGATTGTCGTGGCACGTTTTTGCAGCGGAAAAGTTGAGCGCCTTGTACTGTCAAGCATAGGTTCATCAAATTACTGCGCCGGCATGCGCAGCAGCTTCAGCTTGTAAAGCACGCTGGCGTGAGCCGGCAGATTAACGTCGAAAGATTTCGCGGAGGGCAGATCCTTTCGCTCCCAAAGATCTCTCCGTAGATATTCGCTGTCCTTAAGGCCGAGTTCTTTCCAGGAGTAACGGACATTCAAGGAGGACTCCCCGCGGTTGAATGCGGCGATGTAGTAGCCGTCATGCGAGGAAGACTCCGCAAGCCAGACGACGGCCGTACCGGTGGCGATCACCGGATGACTTTCGGAAGAATGCTGATCTACCGCGAGGACTTCCGGGTTCGTGAGCAAGGAAACGGTCCAGGCGTCTGCTTTGGGCAGCTCCCCACCAATCATCAAAGGCGAAGGAAAAATGGACCACAAAGTCATAAGGGTGCGCTGCTCATCGTGACTCAACCGCGACTGGCGTGGTTGGCCCCAGCCGGGAGCGGGGCCAAGGTAGCCAAGTGGCAGCATGTCCGCATCGGGCCAATGGCCGGGTTGCGAGAGTCCCGCCCATTTCAGGACATTTTGAAATTGATCGCCGAGGCCCTGCGGGTACTGCACATCGCTGTGCCACAAATCCCAGATGTCGTCGGAGATGCGCCACATTTGGGCATACTTGCGCATCTCTTCCGCTTTTTCGATCGGGGCTGGTCCTGGCGAGAGGCTCAGCACAATGGAGCGTCCCGTTTTCGCGAGCGCGGCACTCAACATGCGAATTTCGTCGCCGCGGTACGGACGGCTGCTGATGCAATCGACCTTGATCAGATCGACTCCCCAACTGGCGTAAAGGGAGGCAATGGAATCGTAGTAGGCCTGCGCTGCAGGCTTTGTGGCGTCCGCGCCGAAGTTGTCCGGGTTCCATGGACAGGTTTCCCCTGTGTCTGCCGCATCGGAAGCGTGGTAGGAGGAGCCCGCGATGGGGACGTTCGATGCAACCGCGTTTTTGGGGATTCCCCGCAGGATATGGATGCCGAATTTCAGGCCAAGCGAATGGATGTAGTCGCCGATGGGCTTGAAGCCTTTTCCTTCAGCGGAAGAGGGAAAACGCTTTTCTGCGGGAATGTACCGGCCATTGGCATCGAGGGCGTAGAGGGAGTTTTTCGAATTGCCTTCCGGCGTGGGGTTGGTGACGAACCACTCCATGTCAATGACGACATATTCCCAACCGGAAGGTTTCAAATGTTCGGCGAACCAGGCGGCGTTGGCCTTCACCTGATCTTCGGTGATCGTCGTACCGTAGCCATCCCAACTATTCCACCCAAGCGGAGGAGTAGCAGCGAGGATGGGATGCGCGTCGGGCGAATTGGTTCCGGCGGGTGTTTGCGTGGCCAGTTTTGCCCGGCCGGATGAGCCGTTGTCGCTGGCATGAGAAGCAACACCGGCCCTTTGGTACATGAACAAGAAACAAGCGAATAGCAAAGCCGAAACGTAAATTCGGGTTTTCATCTTGGACGAGATCCTTTCATGCCCAGGCTGTTGCCTGCTTGAACGAAGAGCGGCCGTTCCCTATCCTCGGAAAAGACTAAATTCCCCACTGGTACAGGGAATACGAACGCGGCGGCAGCTCAATCTTTGTCACACCGCTGCTCGTTACGGGTTTCTCAGCGGCCTGCGGAGCAACTCTCTGTGGTGCATCGAAACCGTTCACCGCTTTCAAGTCACTGCCCGTCAGCACATACGAAGTCAGCAAGCGGCTCCCTGCTTTGGCTTCCCAATTCAACTCGAGCTGATGCGCTTTGGAGAGATCGCGGTTGAGGACGAAAAGGGAAACCGTGCCGTCGTCCGGGTTGATCGTTCCGGCCACGTCCAGGTAGGGAACTTGTCCGTAACCGGGCACCTCGTAGGAAGGCCCGGGTTCCACCAAAACGTCCAGCGCGGCACCGCGGGCGAATTGCAACGCCCAGTTGTAAGGGTAGTAGATCGTTTGCCGGTAGAAACCATTTGAATTCGTCATGATCGGCGCGATGACGTTGACCAGTTGCGCGAGGCACCCGACGCGCACGCGGTTGGAGTTGCGCAGCAACGAATTGATCAAGCCACCAACCAGGAGAGCGTCTTCGAGGTTGTACACTTCCTCGAGCAGGTGCGGCGCTTCCTTGCGGTTGCCGTCCATGGCAGGGCCGCTGTGGGCACGGTACCAGACATTCCATTCGTCGAAGGACAGCCAGAGCTTCTTCGGAGAACGCTTGCGGCCTTGCACGTAGTCGCAAACGGCGGCAACTTCCGCGATTTGCCGTTCCATGCTGAGATTGAGGGCCAGGAACTTTGCGGTGTCTCCGCCGGTTTCGGAAGTGTTATCGAAGTAGCGATGCAACGAGATGGCATCCACATAGTCGTAGCACTGTTCGAGAACTTCGCGGTCCCATTCCAGATAGGTGGGCATTGTGGGTCCGCTGGAGCCGCAGGCGATGAGTTTGAGCGAAGGGTCTACATAGCGCATTTGCCGCGCAGCATCGGCGGCCTTTTCACCGTATTCCACGGCAGACATGTGGCCGATTTGCCAGGGACCATCCATCTCGTTGCCGAGACACCAGTGCGTGACCTTGTGGGGATCGGCGATGCCGTGCTTCCGCCGAAGGTCACTCCACTTCGTGCCCTTGTCTACGTTGCAATACTCCACGAGCGCGGCTGCTGACTCCGGTGTCCCGGTGCCGAGATTCAGGCCGAGCAGCGGCTGCGTCCCGACAGTCCTGCACCACAAAAGAAACTCATTGGTGCCGAATTGATTGGTCTCAAGCGAGTTCCAGGCCTTATCCAGCACTTTGGGACGATCCTGCTTGGGGCCCACGCCGTCCAGCCAGTGGTAGCCTGAGACGAAATTCCCGCCGGGATAGCGGACAATCGGGACTTGCAGCTTCTGAATTTCCTCCAGCACATCCTTGCGGAACCCATTGGCATCGGCAAATTTGGAATTGGGGTCGTAAATTCCTTCGTAGATGGCCCGTCCCAGATGCTCCAGAAAAGAGCCGAAGACATTGCGATCGAGAGCCGGGAGGACCCGGCGAGAGTCGAGATCGAAGCGAAAAATGGAACTAGCCAACCCGCCAGTCTGAGCTCGCACGAAGGGCGCCAACAGATGATTGGCGGAAATGGCCAGGCCTGCAGCCGAAGCGCGTTTCAGGAATCCACGTCGTGAGTCAAAAGCCATACTTGCTCTCCTCTAGCCCACGCTGATTTTCTTTGGGAGGAAGCGTTTTCCCGAGAATCCCGCACAAAATGCCATAAAAGAACCGTTTACTGTAACGCATAATATCACGACTTCCTGAGATCTCATGGCAAATTATGGCCCGTTTACTTCCTCACCCCCCAGCCTTTTGAGGGAACCTCGCGAAGCATGGTTGCAAGATATAATGTTTCGCGCCGGATTTTTTGGACAGTGAATTGAGTGTATTCATGCAGCGGCTCCCTACGAACACCGGCACTTCCATGGCCGGGAGGTATCCGATGAATGTTGATCGCCTCAACGATGGCGAATCGCGGGATCTCCATGGAACCCCTGCCATTACTCGTGATGGGAGGAACGTTGGCGGGGGCAGTTGTCTTTGCATTCATGGTGGACATTGTCAAAGTCCCCGTATTCCATCGCCTCAAGATCGCCTAAAGACAACGATGCGCGGCCTGTAAAAACCGGTTTCGAGTGTGCTGCAACCGCGCATCCAATAGTGCCTTCGCCGGAACTGCCGCTTTAGATCCATTGCCTTCGCAGCAGCCACACCTTGATGATCTGCGTAAGGCCCACGTAGCCGAGCAGCGTGAGCATAAGGATTGGCCAGTACATCCGCGGCAGGTGCGTGAAGCCCAGCGCGGAGGCCAACGGGGAATAGGGCAGCCACATCCCAAAAGCCATGATTGCTAATGTTGTGACCGTCAGCGCCCAACTCGCTCGGCTCTGCAGAAAGGGAATCTTATTTGTACGAATGACATGGATGATGAGCGTCTGCGTCATCAACGATTCGACGAACCAGCCGGTCTGAAATAGCGACGCTCGGGATGGGTCCCAGCATTTGAAGATCCAGAGCATGACGAAGAAAGTCGTATAGTCGAAAATCGAGCTGATGGGGCCGATAAAGAAAATGAAGCGCTTGATTTCGCTAATGTTCCAGGGCCGCGGCCGACTCACTTGCTCTTCGTCCACGGCGTCCGCTGGGATCGGCACCTGCGAGAAGTCATACAGGAGATTGTTCGTCAACACCTGAATTGGGGCCATCGGCAGGAAGGGGAGGAAGGCACTCGCCCCGAGCACGCTGAACATGTTCCCGAAGTTGGAACTCGCTCCCATCCGGATGTACTTAACGATGTTCGCGAAGACCTTACGGCCCTCGATAACGCCCCCTTGCAGCACCATGAGGTCCTTCTCAAGCAAGATGAGATCCGCCGACTCCTTGGCGATGTCAGTGGCGGTGTCTACCGAGATGCCGACGTCCGCCGCTCGCAAGGCAGGAGCGTCGTTGATTCCGTCGCCCATGAATCCGACGACATGCCCCTTGCCCCGAAGAAGACGGATGACCCGCTCTTTGTGCGCGGGAGAGAGGCGGGCGAACAGCACCGCCTTCTCGGCTGCCTCGCCCAGTTCGGCATCGGACATTTTCTCCACGTCGCCGCCCAACAGCATGGGGTCGGCTGAGAGGCCAACGTCCTTGCACACCTTGCGGCTGATAAGGTGGTTATCCCCGGTGAGGATTTTTACGGCTACGCCATGGTTGTGCAACGCCGCAAGGGCGCGGGCCGCGGTGTCCTTGGGCGGGTCCAGGAACGCAACGTACCCTCTGAGTACGAGTTCGCGCTCGTCGTCCTTGGTGCAAATTTGCTTCCCGGGCAGGTCCTTTGTCGCCACAGCCAGCACGCGGTAGCCGTCGTTGCTGAGGCTGTCGTACTCTTGTTCTAGCCCGACCATCAGCTCCGGGTGCATTTCAGACAGCTTACCGTCAAGTTCAAAGTGCGAGCAGCGCAGGAAGACCTCTTCCGGAGCCCCCTTGGTGAGGAGGATGGCCTTACCTGCGGCGTCCTCCACCAGGACCGACATCATGCGTCGAGTGAAGTCAAACGGGAGCTCATCCAGCTTCTTATATTTCTCGACAACCGTCTTCCCGTGGAAGTCGGAACTATCCAGAATCGCCCGGTCGAGCAGGTTTTTCAGGCCCGTCTGGAAGTAACTTATCAGGTACCCGTCCAGGAGCACGTCCTCGGTTTCACGCCCAGCGACGTTGCAATGCCGCATGAGGACAACACGGTCCTCAGTGAGCGTGCCCGTCTTGTCGGTGCACAACATGTCCATGGCCCCGAAGTTCTGGATGGAGTTAAGCCGCTTGACGATCACTTTCTTGCGGCTCATGGAGAGGGCGCCTTTGGAGAGGCAGACGGAGACGATCATAGGCAGCATCTCGGGAGTGAGGCCTACGGCCACAGCCAGTGCGAAGAAGAAGGCTCCCTTCCAATCGTGCTTGGTGAAACCGTTGATAAGGAAAACCAGAGGCACCATAACGACCATAAACTGCATCATGAGCCATGTGAAACGGTTGAGGCCCTGGTCGAAGCTCGTCTGCACTCGTTCCCCGGTGATTGAGCGGGCCATGCTCCCCAGGTAGGTTTGTACCCCCGTGGTGACCACGGCTGCCGTCGCCGTGCCGCTCTCGACGCTCGTCCCCATGAAGCAGATGTTGTTGAGTTCAGTGGGTGAACTCTCTTCTTTCGTCTCGGGGTCGTGGAACTTCTCGACCGGGAGCGACTCACCCGTAAGGCTGCCTTGGCTCACGAAAAGGTCTTTCGAAGACAGCAGCCGGACGTCGCCTGGAATCATGTCGCCGGCGGCCAGCTTGATGATGTCCCCAGGCACTAAGTCCCGGAGTGGTATCTCCCGCGCCGCGCCGTCCCGCACGACCGTAGCGGTCACATGGATCATGGCCTTGAGCTTCTCTGCGGCGGCGTCCGCCCGGGCTTCTTGCCAGAAGCGGAGTCCCACACTCAGCGCCACCATAACCGCCATCACAGTGCCGGCGCGCGCGTCGCCTGTAAGGAAGGAAACTGCCGACAAAGTCGTCAGCAGGATCACCAGCGGGTTGCGGATGATTTTCAGAACGCGGATGAGCCAGCCTTGCTTCCGCTCTTGTGCAACCTCATTCGGACCGGTCGTGCGCGCCCGCTCTTCGGCCTCGGCTTGCGTTAGGCCACCTAGAGACGTTCGCAAGTCCCGGAGCAGTTCTTCGCCGTCTTTTCGGGCGGCGTCGAGGACTGCCGGGGAAACATGAATATTCTGGTTCTTCGTCTTCGTTGGAATCAGCGGCTCGTTCGGGCGAGCCGGTGGCCCCGCGGGCTTAGACCCTGCCGTTCCAGCGTCGTTGACCGAAGCCCCTGGCGTGCTATCCGCATCCGGTGTTGTCATCTGTTGTTTGACCGCTTTATGGATGTTAAATCATGTGCCCCTGTGCCGTCTCTGTCGCAGGAGTTTTAAACAAACGGTCATGCCTCGGCGTGAAAAGCGGCGGCCAGGTGAAGCTTTCGCAACATCGAACGCTTCTTCTCATGGTGAGGCTGCATGCGTTGCAGAATGTCGCCGAGGATTCGCGCCGGCGAAACTACGCGGCCGAAAGTGTCCCGCTGCGGGCGATACTTCAACATCGTGGGTCCCGGCTCGATAGGCCCAGTGCGCAGCTTGGGACCGGCCAAATCCATCGCAACTTTGCAGCGTTTGTTCGTTTCCGTTTCGGCGCGACGAAGGTTGCGGATCATTCCTGACCACGCGTCGGGACCGCCATGGGCACAATTAATACGCATGCAGTCCATCCCTTGGGCCAGAAGGTCTCGAACCAGCTCATATTTCGTTGCGGCTTCCGGTGGCATGGTTACCATAATTCGAACGTGACGGGCTACGGGAGCTGCGCCAAGCAGGGCTTCACTGTTCTTCTCAAGGAGAGCATCGCCCTCCACAAGTTCCGGAACCGCCTCCGAGGCCAGCGCACTCTCCGCGGAACCGGCAAGCTTGTGGAGTACATTCAATATCGCGTGCAAAGAGCTGAGTACATGCGGCTCAGTTCCGCCCAGCGATGACAGTCCCAAGCCCGCAAGCTTTGACTGCAACTGGCGTATATCGTGGCGGCGAAGCGCGAGGTAATGCATGAGATTCCTGGCAGTTGCATGGTGCTCGGGATGCACTTCTGTGGCAGCGATCAGGCCGGAAGTTTCCAGCTCAAGCATTTCGGAACGAAGAAGATTCAGATTCTGAATCAGCTCCTCGAGCTGTGATTGATTTACGTCCTGCATTTTAATGGGAATACTCTTGGGGAATGTTGAGTCCATTTCGTTACCGGCCGGTGAACGCCGAGTTAAAAAGCAAGCGACGCTCCTTATGGCAAAGGGGGGCACGCCCCTAGGGCCTGGATTCATCACGCGATGGAAAGCTCACTTGCCTTTAGTTGTGCGGTATCGGCTACGAATTGTTTAACCTTGTCCTCGATCTCGTCTCGCACACGGCGGAAAACTTCTGTTTTCTGCTCGGGCAATCCACCGGCGGTATTTGGGTCAACGATACTCCAGTGCGGAACGCCGAGCGCGAAGGGGAATATCGGGTTCCTTTCCTTGGCCGTATCGCAGATGGTATTCGACTGTCACCGTAACCATGCGCTACACGCATACAAATCTCGATTCCAAGCGGAATGCGGTCGCGAAACTCGAAGGTTTTGGTGACGATTTGGTGACACCTTGCGCCAAAATGCAGCAATCGACCCCAAAAGTGTCACCAAAAGCCCCGCTAAGTGTAGTTGCACGTTATAATTAAAAACGGAGGAGTGGGTGAGCGGTTGAAACCGGCGGTCTTGAAAACCGTTAGGCTCGAAAGGGCCTCGGGGGTTCGAATCCCTCCTCCTCCGCCAGTTCTTTGTTTTCAATGGGTTGGATTCCTTCCTAAAGCATTTCCTAAGAAATCCTCAAATCTCAGTATTAGCCAAACAGAGGAATTTCTTATGGCTGGAAAATTTTCGATCTACAAGTACGTGAAGCTTCAAGGCAAGCGCTGGCGGTACGCACGTGCTGCGTATCACCCGAACGGTAAAATCAAGCCGAATGTCGTGCTCGTGAAAGGCGCGAACGGCAGGGCCACGGAGGAGAAGCACACCGAAGGTTCTTACTTCCTCAACTTCAATAACACGTGGATACCTGTTGGCTCGGACGCGTTGGAGGCTCAGCACAAACGCAAGGTCAAGCTTAATCAGGTAGAGCATGAGAGGCTGAGCGGTAACACCGCCGCTCCCAGACCAAACCTTGTTCAATTGGGGAGGAAAGTCATTAAAGACGAAGTAGACGCATACCTCGCCAACTTGGAACTTGCGAAGCGTCCATACAAGACAGTCGGAGAGAAGCGCCGTTTCCTCACGTCGTTCCTGACTATTGTTCCGAAGAAATTCGTGGACGAGTTTAGCCGGAACGACGTGCTCGCTTTCCGCAACGAACTCATGGCTAACTATGAACCGGAATACGTCGGCAAGCAGATGATGGCGGTCGTGACGTTCTTCAACCAGTGGCTCCGGCTCAAGCTCAACATCCAAAAAAGCGACTGGCCGGAGCACGAGCAGAATCCTCCGGAGCCGTACAGCGACGAGGAGATCGTCGCCCTTGAGACGTCCCATACTGGCGGCCTCCTGCGCCGCGTTCAGTATGGTTATCCACTTACAAGGCTAGGGACCCGAACGCCGTTTGTGGCCAGCCCCCCCCAGAGACCCAAGTATTTAATCATCCCATCGTCATTAGGAACGTCGTCCACGGTTTGGAATTTTCTGCCGAGATTTGATCCTATTGGGTCGCCTTCTGGTCTGTGCAGCGAGCCGAAACCAAGGGAATTTGTGATGTTCTCGAAGACCGGTACATGCAGCGTTCACGGGCGCTATGCCTCAGGTGCTCCACCAGCGCTCGGTGCGCCACAGTCGCGAAATGGTGTTTCAGCTGCGCCAAACCCACTCTTCTACTTGCCCGTTGATCTCTGATCCGTATGAACTTGCACCTCTGCCGATTCGCGACTGCCATGGCCGGGACTACTGAAACTCCCATCCCTGCGGATACCATCGCAAGAATCGTTGAAAACTGACCACTTTCAAAGACCAGGTTTGGCTCCAGCTTTGACTCGCGGCAAGTCATGATCACATTCTCACGAAAACAGTGGCCTTCTTTTAGAAGCAAAAAAGGATCAGTTCTAATCTCTTGCAAATCAATCATCTTTCTTGATGCCAAATGATGTTTCGGTGGTACAACGATAAAGAACGGTTCGCGGAAAAGATCCTCACAAATCAACTCTTCTCCTAGTACGGGCAGCACAAGTAAGGCGAGATCAATCCGCCCATCGTGCAAGCGCTCCAGCAGAATGGGAGTGGTTTCTTCCATAACGCTGACAGCTATGGTCGGATGTTGGCGCGTGAAACCTGTAAGCACTGGCGGCAGAAAATACGGCGCGATGGTCGGAATCGCTCCAATGACTACTCTTCCTTTTTCCGCACCCGCCAGCTCCTCAATTTCGGTTCTTGCCTCGCCGACCTGTCTGAGGATGGCCTCCGCCCTGAAGAGGAACGTCCTTCCAAATTGAGTTAATCTTACAGAGCGCGGGAAACGATCGAAAAGCTTGGCACCGAGTTCAGCTTCAAGCTTCAGAATCTGTTGTGATAGTGAGGGTTGCGCCACATTCTCGGCTTTGGCGGCGCGCGTGAAGTTACCGTTGTACGCGACCGCACAAAAGTAGCGCAATTGATGGAGTTCCATGTTTCAGCTCGGTCGCCAGGGAGTTTTGCTTTCTTTTCCTTATGGGTCCCATAGCGACGATATATTAGACCTTTGGCAGGTATGGGTCTAGGCTTCGCGCAGGAGGAACCCAACATGGCTGCAGGTGATACTCAATACGGCATCCGCCAGTTTTCTGCTCGCAGCAGCAACCAAAAGCATAAGTCTTGACAAAATGTCACATTAGATAGAATCTAAATTCTTCATGGACGCCGAGGCGATTAAACGGTCCTTGGGAGGCAGCGGGTTGCGGTGCACTCCGCAGCGCTATGCCGTGATGGCATTCTTGATGGAACACAACAGTCATCCCACGGCTGCGCAAATCTTCGAAGCCGTGAATCGCGTGGATCCGCGCTCTTCAAGGGCCACGACTTATAACAATCTGCGGGACCTGGTGCAGGCGGGTTTGGTGCGTGAAGTGGCCGTCGAGGGCCGCGCCGCGCGATTCGATGCGAAAGGCATGCGGCATCACCACTTCATCTGCGACCGCTGCGGCAATGTTGAGGACATCGAGTGGTACGACGTGCCCAGGCCTGCCTCGCGCTCTCTCGGTAAGCGGATGCTTCGCGAATGCGAACTCATTTTCCGGGGACTCTGCACGAAGTGCGCGCTCCGCGACACGCTTCCCGTTAAGTGTCGCAGGCACGTGGGTACCCGATGAATGGCGCGCGTCGGCAAAGCGCGGCCGGCGATTGCGCGAATGAGAAAGCCAGGATGGTTTTGTATTTCATCGCAGTCTTTTTGGGCTAGTACGAAGGAGGATGAACTCATGGAAAAAGAACTCGCCAAGCAGGAGCAAAACATGTCAACCGAATCCAAGTGCCCGGTAATGGGCGGCGCTCGCAAACATACGGCCGCGACGAATGCGGACTGGTGGCCGAATCAGCTGAACCTGAAAATCCTGCACCAGCACTCCCCCCTGTCCGATCCTATGGACAAGGGGTTCAACTACGCGGAAGAATTCAAGAGCCTCGACCTGAATGCCGTGATCAAGGACCTGCATGCCTTGATGACGGACTCGCAGGATTGGTGGCCGGCCGACTTTGGCCACTATGGGCCACTTTTCATTCGTATGGCGTGGCACAGCGCGGGTACGTACCGCATCGGCGACGGCCGCGGCGGGGCCGGAGCCGGTCAGCAGCGCTTCGCGCCGCTCAATAGCTGGCCGGACAACGTGAACCTCGACAAGGCGCGCCGGCTGCTGTGGCCGATCAAGCAGAAGTATGGGCGGAAAATCTCCTGGGCCGACCTCATGATTCTCGCAGGCAACGTCGCCCTCGAATCGATGGGCTTTAAGACGTTCGGTTTTGGCGGCGGCCGCGAGGACGTCTGGGAGCCCGAAGAGGACATCTACTGGGGCCCTGAAGGCAAGTGGCTGGCGGACGAGCGCTACAGCGGCGACCGTGATCTTCAGAATCCGCTCGCTGCCGTGCAAATGGGTCTGATCTATGTGAATCCGGAAGGGCCGAATGGAAAGCCGGATCCGGTTGCTGCGGCACGGGATATCCGAGAGACTTTCGCCCGCATGGCGATGAATGACGAGGAGACCGTTGCGCTCATTGCCGGCGGTCACACCTTCGGCAAAACCCACGGCGCTGGCGATGTGGCACTGGTGGGCCCAGTGCCGGAATCCGCCAGCATCGAGGAGCAGGGCCTCGGCTGGAAGAGCAAATTTGGCACGGGCAAAGGGGATGACGCGATCGGCAGCGGCCTGGAAGTCATTTGGACCACGACGCCTACGAAGTGGAGCAACAACTTCTTCGCGAACCTGTTCGACTACGAATGGGAACTAACCAAGAGCCCGGCCGGTGCGCATCAGTGGAGACCGAAGAATGGCGCAGGCGCCGGTACGGTGCCGGATGCGCACGATCCGTCAAAGCGTCACGCGCCATCCATGCTGACCACTGACCTCGCCTTGCGGTTCGACCCTGCTTACGAAAAGATTTCACGGCGCTTCTACGAGCATCCGGATCAGTTAGCAGACGCGTTTGCGCGGGCGTGGTTCAAGCTGACGCACCGCGACATGGGGCCGATCTCGCGGTACCTTGGCCCGCTCGTTCCGAAGGAGCCCCAGCTGTGGCAAGACCCTGTTCCCGCCGTGGATCATAAATTGATCGGGGAACAGGACATTGCTGCTCTGAAGGCGAAGATCCTCAAATCCGGACTGTCGATCTCCCAACTGGTCACGACTGCCTGGGCATCGGCGGCGTCGTTCCGCGGCTCCGACAAGCGCGGTGGGGCGAACGGGGCGCGCATTCGCCTCGCGCCACAAAAGGATTGGGAAGTGAACCAGCCGGCCGAACTGGCGAAGGTTCTGCGGACGCTGGAGGCGATCCAAAAGGATTTCAACAGCTCGAAGTCGGGCGGGAACAAGGTCTCGCTTGCTGACCTGATTGTTCTGGGCGGCTGCGCAGCCGTCGAGGAAGCTGCGAAAAGGGCCGGTCACGAGGTGAAGATTCCTTTCTCGCCGGGGCGCACGGATGCTTCGCAGGAGCAGACCGACGTGCACTCATTCGCCGTAATGGAGCCGACCGCGGACGGGTTCCGCAACTACCCCCGGAACGGACACCAAATGCCAGCAGAGGAGCTGCTGGTGGATCGGGCGCAGTTGCTGACGCTGACTGCCCCCGAGATGACAGTACTCATCGGTGGCCTGCGCGCCCTGAATGCTAAGTTCGGGCATTCCAAACACGGCGTCTTCACCAACCGGCCCGAGACGTTGACGAATGATTTCTTCGTCAACCTGCTCGACATGAATACGAAGTGGGAGCCCTCCTCTACATCCGAAGGCGTGTATGAGGGGCGCGATCGCGCGACGGGCAAAATCAAGTGGACCGGCACGCGTGTCGACCTTGTGTTCGGTTCGAACTCGCAGCTCCGGGCGATTGCTGAAGTCTATGCATGTGACGACTCGAAGGAGGCGTTTGTGAAGGACTTCGTGGCTGCGTGGAACAAGGTGATGAACCTTGATCGCTACGACCTTGCTTAAGCTCGGCGGAAAAGAGAGCTGTCAACTTGGTACTAAACCCCGTTCCTGTTGTTCGGATCGGCAAAAACAGAGGTGGCGCTTTTCTTGGCTCGCGCGGGCCGGATCGCGCCCGCTCTCATTCTGCTAGGGTCTTAATCGCTGAAGTTACCAACGATAAAACCCGAGACATTGACTCTGGCGAGAGGGCCTATAGCCTCCGTCAGCATGAGCAATGTCTTGAGCGAAGAGAAGAAACAACAAATCATCGCACTGGGGAAGCTCGGATGGCCTTTGCGGCGCATCGAGCAAGCCACCGGTGTACGTCGAGAAACAGCAGGCGCATACCTGAAGGCGGCCGGGATCGCGGTACGACCACCCGGTGCCTGGGGACGGCGGGTCATTGCCTGGTCTAAAGGCCGGGGAAAAGCTGAAGATGTATATCGAGTCCAATGGAATCAGACTCATGGACGGTAAGGGAAAGACGTTGCTAATAACTGTTATCCCTTCCTCGGTGACGGAAATCAGCTACGGCCAGGACGTTCATCGACGTGTCGGGACCGCAGTTGCTGTGGGCATATTCACCCTTGGAATCGGGGCGCTGACTGCTCTTAGCAAGTCCAAGAAGCACTTCGTTGGGCTAACTTGGGCTAATGGCGACGTTAAAGGTGGATTTGCGATGCAGTGCGATAAGAACGATTATCGCGGAGTCCTCGCTGGACTGGAAGGCGTCACCGGAAAGAAAGCTGTTGACTCCGAGTCGTTGACGGTCAAGAACTGACAAGATATAACTCACGAAATTTAGCGCCTCTCGGGTGACGGCTACATCGTTACCTGCGGCCGGGTTCATCCCGTTCGACACATTTCAGGCGTCGCATTACCGGCCAACTGGATTTCATCTTCTGTCTAGCACTGTAATCGGAGACCTATCCGCTTTTCAAAATCAAACCGTTTTGGGATCTTTAGAAAAAGAAGTAAAAGTGTGATTCCCTTCCTTTGCCGCAATGTTGGCCAGTGCAAAACGAGCGGCAGCCCACAGAAAGAGACTTCCAGAATAGCAAGAGCTAGCCGAGGTGGTGAGCCGCATCAGCCTTTGCTAGGTCCGTGTTTGGTGGTGGGTCTGGACTTGAGATTTGCTGGGCTGCCTGAAACAGGTCGGCAAAGTTCTCCAAATCATTTGTTCCCTGGCTTTTTAGGTTTTCCTCTTGAACTACTGCCCATCGCTGAGAAAATGCCTTGAGCGCCCGCTGACCACGGAACGCCAGGTCCGCGACCGCTCGGAAGCATCGCATTTTCCCCGTCGCGTTTTTATTCTTCGCCAGTTCCAAGACAGGAGCGATCACCCCGAGCGTATCGACCACACGCTCGAACAAACGTGTTAACTCCAGCCAGGTTTCTTCGTCAATTTGTGCTTGCCAGTTCTTCTTGCCGACGTTCTCAAGAGTATGCGCGTTTTTCATCGGGACATCGACCAGACCAATGCAGCAGTGAGCAACCCGCTGAGAGTAAACACTGCGAGCATCAGTGGAGCAAGGTTTGGAACACGTGTCATATGGGTTGGGTTCATATGCCCCCCTCGGTTGCGGAGAGTAATACGCTTATGATACAGTGTCCAGTATATTATGAATAAATATTTATCGTTCCACAATGGAACAGATTGCGTTGATGTGAGCGTGGTGGTGGGCTTCCCGTTAAGCCGGGGATTGGTACCCAAGTTGCACGTACCACGGGGGTCGCTCTCTGCCAGCGAGAAGGCCCCTCTCCTCTCACGGCCTTCGCCAGTCTACCTTTCGCGTGTCGGATCAATTCAACGACAGCACCGAAACCGATAGATTGATGGTCCCAACACGGGCGCGTACTGCGCGTTAAATGCCTGCCGAGAGAGAGCGTGACGTATCACAGCCTGAAGCTCAGTGATAAGCGCCGAGCGTTGGCTGTAATCGCGCTGAGGCCTTTTCTTGCATGGCTTGTCACCTCAAGTGACTGAAGCGAGGTAATAATCGTGAAACTCATTGCCAGGGGGTTGGCTGCTTTGTTTTTTGCGTCTGGTGCAATGGCTCAAGAATTCCCCGACGTTCCCATCCCTAAGGTTATTCCTAATGCTCCTGTTCTCACTTCTTCGCCGAAGCCGGTGCTCCATAGGCCATGGTTGAGATTAGCCGCCTTTTCTCACGAGGGGCAGGGTGAGTAGGCGATTCAGGCTTTATGTCGCTCAGTTTTCGCTTTTAAATTGCTTTTTGCCTATTTGGGGGCTATTGGTCGTTCCGAGCCGTGTTGGAAACGTTTTTCAGGCAGACCTCGACTGCTTCCGTGATTGCGCGACGAGGTTTTGTTTTTGCATTTTGTTCAGCAGCGCAGCGCCGTCCAGGCCGCGGCGAAAACATTCTGCCAGGGATAGGCGCGACTGCAGCGCACCCAGATGCGGCGCGCGGTGATGCGCACCTGCGCGGCGATTTTCAGCAGCTTCAGCCGGATGGTGTCGGCTTGTGCTTCCGCCCACTCCGTGCCCGCCAAGCCCAACCGCCGCAAGGCCTCGACAAGCACATAGGCCAGCGAGGAAAAGTACAACCGCAACTGATTGGCCCGCAGCGTCTCCGTGCTCAGCCGGTCCGCGAACAGGCTCAGTTGCTCCTTGATGCGGTTTTCCATCTCGCCGCGCGCGCAGTAGAGCTGCTCATAGAGTTTCTGCGCGGGCCAGTCCTGCGCCCCCAACGAGGTAACCAAGTAGCGGGGATTTTCCTTGCCCGCGATCTGTTCCGCTTTGGCGATCACGCGCCGCGCCCGCGACCAGCTTTTCTTGGTGCGATAAGCGAACTCGCAGAACACCCGCGCGGGTTTTCCCGTGCGCCGGTGCTCTTGTTTGGCTTGCTGCATCGCGCGGCCGATGATCTTCCGCAAGCGCTTGTTGCGCGCAAAGCCGAATACATAGACCACCTCGTTGTTTTCGCACCATGCCAGCAACTCCTCGCGGCAGAAGCCCGAGTCCGCTCGCAGGATGATGCGGGTCTGCGGCCACCGCGCGCGAATCTGCCGCACGATGCGCTGCACTTCTTCCAGGCTCCCGGCGCTCGCGTCGATGTTCGAGGGCCGCAGCCGTGCGCACAGCAGATGATCCCCGCAGAACACGTACAGCGGCAGATAGCAGTAGTGCCCGTAGTAGCCGTGGAAAAAACGCGCTTCCTGCCGCCCGTGCAACGGCGTGTCGGTAGCGTCCAGGTCCAGCACGATCTCGCGCGGTGCGCGCTTCCAGAAAGAGATCGACCAGCAGTTCGTCGAGCGCTTCGGCGGAATAGCTGATCTTGTTGTAGCGTTCCGCGGCAGGCGAACCAAGGGGTGTCAGTTCCAGCCGGTTCAGCGTGCTTTTGCCGGCCAGCGGCGCGTCCAGATATTTCTTCCCGGCCAACACCCCCAACAGCGGATCCTGCCGCAGTTGCTCGTGGTCGTTCAGGTCTTCATAGCCGAGGGCCAGCCCGTAAATGCGCTGCGCCACCATTTCTTCCAGGCGGTGCGCGATCCGTTCGGGCTGCCGGTAGTCGGTGAAGCAGCCAGCTACGCGCCGCAGCAAGCCGATCTTGCGATCCGCCTGGCGCAGCAGCAGTGCACCACCCTCGGTGGTTAACCAATCCCCCGCGAACTGCGCCACCACTTGCCGTGAAAAATGTGCTTCAAACGGGAAGAGAGTCTCGCTACACTCTGTCATTGAAAAGGCCGCCTTTCCTGGGACTCTAACTACGCTCAGACAACGCAGTTATGCCCGAGAAAGCGGCCTTTTTCCACTTCTATTTAACGTTTTGTTCTTATCCCTCGTGAGATTTCCGGGTTAGACCAAGGATGTGACAGTATTGGGGACCATCCATGCTGCCGCGTCGCTTATGGATGGCATTACCACTCGTGAGAACGTTACCAACTATGGGGCCACTGAAGTGGACCCTCTGGACCGTTTCTTGCTTGGTGCAAAGCCAACGTGGTCTCGAATGACTTCGCTCGGAAGCTTGGAAGTCTACGGAATCGCGTTGCTTGCCCAACACATGAAGCACAGCGAGTGCAAGGTAGTGCGCAAACTCTACCTCGTACCTCAGATAGCCTTTATCGGAATACACACATACCAGGGGGGCCATAACGTCATATCGCGGAATACTTTTCTCGCGCAGGGTTACTAGACGCGCGGGTAGGACGCAAGGGTCCCCTCGGTCCTTTCGTTAGTTGGACCGTCGAGTTTTGTATCCCCAACTATTTGCGCTGATAGAGATAGACTGTGGCAGCCACCACAGTTTCCGCCATTTCCGAGAATGAGACATTCGATAACCAAGCCAATTGACCCCTGTTGCTAAGGCGAAGCCGGTGGCGTAATAGGCTGGACGCGGCAATCTCACGAAGGGCCGCGCGAGCGGGTCCGTTTCGGTAGGTCCCAGATAAAAGTGAGGATGTCCCTTAAACCAATCCTCGGCCTCAGCTGTTGCGTGCATGTCAAACGCAGCCGCAGCATAGGTGGCTGCGCTCATGGACAGCCACGGTCCCTTTGGAACCCGCAAAGCAGTCTTCTTCTTTACTGGTACAGCGTCCCCGGTCAATCTCTGGGCGTTGGTCGTCATGCCTGTGCTCATCGCCAAAAAGGTCAGAAGCAGGAACTTGTATTGAATTCTCATGCACACTCCTAGGGTCTATTCTTTTGGTGCCGTCAGAGGGAGGGTCTGACTAGCGAGGGTCGTGAGAGGAGAAAGCTCTGTTCTCTGGAAGGGAGCAACCTATCAGCCAACTCCGCTGCCGGAGGCCTGAGACCGGTCCTGGCACTACTCTCGGAATCCAGGACGGATTTGTTTTGCTTTACTGCTGAATACCTGGTAGTTCACAAACTGGCCGCGACACCAATAGACCTTCTTGCCGCGCTCAGCTTGCGCAGAGATGGTGAGAGGAATGAGCCGAGGAGTCTCGCCCGACCGCTGGAGCCAACCGTAGGTCACCACAGCCTGGTAGTGTTTCCACCAGCCGAGCTGTTCAAAATGCTCCGAGATACGGAGGATGTTGGTTTCCTCGTCGGTCCAGACTTCGCCGTAACAAGCGAGGTCGACATCCTTCTTGATCGTGAAGAATACAAAGTCGAAGATGGATCTAAATCCACACACGCCATCCTCAGCGTCGGCCCGATACTGAAAGACCTTCACTCTCCGCTGGTTGACAACAGCATCGGGGGCTTGATGAATCTTGAACCGGGGTTCTGTTCCTAGCATCTGAGGTAATTCGGCCCACTCCCCGCCAGTGGACATCGAAGTGTTCAAGAGAGGCATAGGTACGTCCTGTAGCTCTTTCTTGCCGTTGGGATACTCGCGGAATCGTTGATAGCCGTCCAGGACCCGGACCTCATATTCGGCCATGGCAGCGGGCTCCTTGTTTCCTGATCCCCAGGCAAAAGTCTGAACCGCGATAAGGTTGCGGATGTTATCCGCCAGAAGTTGAGCTTTGCTCCTAAGAACCTTGACTGCGGCGGGTTCCTCGGGTCGGTACTGCAGTGTGTCGACTGGAGGCGGCGGCACGAACTTCGGATACAGGTCTGCCGAAACTGGGGAGATTCCCTTGGTGGAAGGGAATATGCTCCCTGCGAGGCAGGGTTGCACCTTAACCACAAAATCAGCCAAGGACTGGACCGGTACTGCCAGCGCGATCGCTTCACCGTTAGTCGCTATCTCGTTAAGAATGCCCACAATCTGCTGAGTTTTGCTGTCAACGACTATTCCGCCGCTCGCGCCGGGAAGAATTGCCTTATGAGCGGACAAGCTGTAGTCAAAGGCAAGGAGGCCTGTCATCGTCTGGCCTTTGAACGTCCCGTGAAATTGTAGGAGGCTGCGGATGGGATTGATGGACTCTTTAGGGTAAGCGTAGATGTCTATCTCCTGCCCAAATTCGAGGTCGTCGAGACTGAAAGCAACGCCGTGATGGTGAGCCAGCGGGTGGCGCAGTTCAAAGATGGCCAGGTCCCGACTGAGGGTGTACTTCATGGGACCCACAGAGGGGCCGTCGTTCACTGTAGCGCCTTCATCATCCGGCCCGGTAGCAAGGTACCGCTGGATGACTTTTTCTCCCTTGATTTTGCGGGGCCGCGCCATCATGGCGACGTGATAATTGGTTCCGATGAAACGACACTCAGGGTCCAAGCAAAAGCCCGTGCCGAACTTGCCTTCTAGGCCGAGGCCAAGCAACTTCAACTCAGTGATAGGGACGACCGTCTTGTCAAAGTCCTGCGCATGTAGATCTGTAGAAGGTAACGCCAATGGCAGTGGACTAGGGAGGACTTTCTGGGCCGGTACCGACGGGGATAGACACGAACATACAATCAAGATCGGAATGACTTTGTGCAAAATCATCAGACATCACCGAGACTCTGGATGAGTCAGTTCTGATGTTTTGCATGCGCTCCTCCACGGAGTGAGCACTGAACACAAAGGATTTAGTGCGGCTAAAACAGTGGCCCAACCAAAACGAATTGGATATACCGGCCCATTGCGGGACAAGGGTGCCGTTTTGAATCATGAGCGGATCAATCGCCCGTCCATTTATTCCAAGTGACGACGTTCATCTGCACATCGAATCCTTTTCATTGAAAATAATCGACAGATACCTAAGTCTTAGCAGGGAGGAAGCGTGTAAGCGTCCGGTCTAGCGAAAATAAAGAGACACTCACTCGATTCTAGTGCGAGAGGATCAAGTCGCCTGGGTTGTCTTGTTCCTGCAATTCTCCCGACAGCTCGGGATCGCTCACAGATATCCTCACCCGAATCCCTGTAGTTGTGGATTGCTTCTCGATCCTGAGTGCGCCTGATCCATCCACCCGCCCATGGATAACTAGTTGCTCGATCTCCAGCCTTGAATTGCCACGAGTCCAAGAGGCATATTTTGACCCGGCTGGAGAATGCCGGACAGCAGAATCAGGCCGTCCGTAATGTGAGACGAACGAACGTAACAAGCCATCCAGGCACTCAGCACCAAACATGTAGTCAAGCGACACAAGCTTTTGGTCCCGAAAGGTCGCACTCATAGTAACCGCGAATTGGCCAACCATAGATGTAGTGACGGGCTGCCTACTCGCGGAAACTCCTTTCTCAGTCGCGCAATCGATCCATCGGTACCATTCTCGCTTTAGAGCATGCGCATCTACCTCTCCCGACTTCCGGCGACGGCAACGGGCAGAAGGAAAGTCATGCTTGAATTGCTTGACGGTCTCGCCGAGGCGCGGAGCGCCGTCGAGCAAGAATTGTGGAGCTTCAGCAGCTGCGAGCTGTGTAAGACTGGCAAAGCAAAAAACCAGCAAGAGAAGAGCCGACGAGCTTGTTGCGCGATTGCGAGGTGGACAGCAAGAGAATATCTTTGGGGCGGACATGAAAGAGAAGCCCCGCTCCCAAACCCATAGCGCATAGGGACAAAGCGGAAGGTCTAGGAATGACAATCTGCCTCACCTCCCAGGATCACCACTGCATTTCTTTTTCCAAGCGAGTGAATGGATGTATGGCGTTGAAAGGCATGGGAGTTGGGTATCGCGTCTGCGGTGAATCTCTCTCTTGAATCCCGATTTGAAACTTCCAATTCCAGACCGGGAATGGCTTCTCGATTAGCCAGCCTTCGGCGCTTGCCACGAGTATCTCTCCGATGAAAATGGAGCAGATAGCAAGCAACATTTTATTGGCAAGTGAGTTGCAGATTAAATCTCACAGTAAACATGGCCCTTCGCGTCGATATTAAGAACTTCGGAGATCTTCGGATCTCCTTGATGATTTGAAAACAACGCATGTCAGTATGGCTAATTAGATGAAACCGGAAAGAGGCAAAGCCATAAAACACGGTCGGCACGGCTTCCGGCCCTTCGCCATACACGTTTATTTAATCGGTTGTGTATTGCAGTTTACTATCGGGAATCCAGCTTCTAGTCAGTCCCCATCGAACGCGACATCGGTTGACTCCTCTCATGCGTCTCCCACGCCAACAAGAATCATGCACGACACTTCGGCGGTGACAATCCAGCCGGGCAAGATCATTAGATCTGAGGTCGATCTGGCTTTGGTTAATCTCAACGTCACCGATCCGTTCGATAGGCTGGTAATCGGGCTCGACCAGGACAACTTTCGTGTCTTCGAGGATGGCGTGGAGCAGGAGATTACAACCTTTTCCTCAGAGGATGTCCCCATATCCCTCGGTGTGATTCTTGATTTGAGTGGGACTATGACGAATAAGATCGGCGAAGCCCGTGCGGCAATCATGGAGTTTCTCAAGGCCGCCAATAAACAGGACGACTTCTTCTTAATAGGCTTCAACGCGGAGGCCGAATTGATGAGTTCGTTTACGGATAACCCCGAACATATTCAGAGTCGTGTCTCGCTTGCAAACCCAGAAGGGCGAACCGCGTTGCTAGACGCCATCTACCTCGGAATCAGTTACGTGAAAACCTCCAAACACAAGAGGCGGGCCTTACTCATTTTTTCAGATGGTGGTGACAATCATAGCCGACACTCACGCGGGGAGATCAAACGACTCGTAAGGGAAGCAGATGTCCAACTGTATGCCATCGGCTTTTACGACCCACTCGGCTATCCGTATAAAACGCTAGAGGAAATACACGGGCCGTCGCTGCTGGAGGAGATTACTGAAATGACGGGAGGGCAAGTATACCCTGGCGGACATCTTGAAGACCTACCAGCCATCGCGGCCAAGATCGGCGCGGAGCTGCGGAATCAGTACGTCCTGGGGTACACGCCTAGCAATCATGATTACGACGGACAGTGGAGAAAAATCAGAGTCAAGCTTCGGCCACCTCGGGGCGTCCCGCCACTTCTGGTCCACGCCAAAACCGGGTATTACGCAAAGGCCCAGTAGCTGCCTGAAGGCATAGTGTGACCTGCCTGAGTTTTTGTACTAGTGGACACGAGAGTGTCGCCGAAACATAGGTAGGACTCGCGATGAAAGTGGCCGATGCCGAGTCCGTGACAGAACCGGACAAGGCCTGACCGTGTGGCCATTTAACCTTGAAGGAAGAAAGCATTCTCATAAAGACAGGCTCACGTCCATTCCCCGTGTAAAACCAAGCCAAAGAAAAACGGTGCTCTTATGGCCGTTCTTTATGCTACAGTTAGTAATAACCTATGAGTATTGTACACTATGCTAAAACATCTTAGGGAGGTTGCCATGGACATTGCAGAAAGGCTCCGGCAATTGAGGGAAACCAAAAAGCTGTCTCAGGGTGACATCCAAAGGCGCACGGGCTTGTATCGATCTTACATCTCTCGCGTAGAACATGGCCATGCGGTTCCAACCATCGAGAGTCTCGAAAAGATTTGTCAGGGCTTGCAGGTGCCGATGTACCAAGTTTTCTATGAAGGGGAGAATCTGCCTGAGGCACCAATCTTTTCCGACGGGAAGTCAGATTGGGCATCACGAGGAAAGGGTCACCGATTTTTCATGAAGTTGCGCCGCGTGCTGAGCCACACCGCAGAACCCGATAGGCACCTACTTCTTCACCTGGCCGCACACTTGGCCAGCGCAAAACGAAAAACATCCCGCTGAAAGGGACTCCCCTGGACCAACAGGGATGCTCGTTCCGTAGCCGACCGAGTGTTCTTGTCACACTTTCATTGCCAGCCGGTAGTCTCGGCAGCGACAGCCGGAGAAGTTACAGGCACTCCGGATCGTATCCTGCTTCCTGGTCTTAATGCGGCGTGCGTGGTGAATGCCTTAACCGTGGCCGCACCGGCAAGGTTGCTTCCTAGTTCCTCTGGGCATACGCGGATGTTATCACAGACGGAAGACACGGAATTCTCCGGCCACCAAGCAGCATTTTGCTGATCGGGCGATTCAGAAAGCGGAGTTCATTCTGGAACGCATTGACAGGAAGTGGCCGCAAACCTAGGATTTTTCATTGTTCGGGCGGGTCGAGAGACTCTTCTAGCCTAACGAAATCTCTTTTGTTGGTGCCTTCGCTGGGTTTGTCGAGCGTGCCGACTGTAAATCTTATCGTTTTCCCGTTTGAAAACGACAGCGAAACCACGTCTGACGCCGCGTTACTAAGACGCTCAGACGCCCACGGCGAGTCTCAAGGGCCTGCGCGTTTACGCGGCCGACCGTGTGACCGCCCCGCAGGAAGTCAAGCCGCCAGCCAGTCCGCGTAAATACTGGACTCGCAGGGGCATTGTAAAGTGCGGAGATGACCAATCAAGCCGAGCGAACGAAACGAGAGGGAGAAGAGCTATCATTGGGCCATCAGGGTAGGTTCAAACATCCACAGGATGATGAGAGCCGAGAACACGAAACAACACACGGTAGCGAACAGCAACGCCCGGCGACTGGGAACCATGGCGGGACTCCTTGCCATAGACAGATTAAGACTGCGGGTACCCCGGCTTGCGTGGGGTCATTCATCTTAGCGTCCCTCTCATGGGCAGGTAGGAGCCGAGATACCCGAAGCAACAGCTTTATAGTCCAAGACGCATTGCGCGTCAAGTGCCATACTGGTTACTATTTTGAGTACCCGATAAGTAACTATAATCGGTCTGTCATCTAGCCACCGATTGTGTTAGCTTCGCCGGGTAGCCTGCGAGGATACCCCATGCCCCCAATCGCAATATGTTCCGCCGATAGTTGTACCTTTCGAATCGAATTGCAAGACAGCAAGGCTGGCACCTCAACTGCCACGCCCGAGAAATGCCCAATGTGCGGGGCGGCGATTATCTCAATCTGTCCGTGGTGCAACTTTCTCTTGCTAGGGAAACTCGACTTGAAACGTCCGACATGCCCGATGTGTTGTGTCGAAATCCGAAAAGCATTTGCTGTGCGTCGGGCACGCGCTGCATCTGCCTAGCAACCGTGCCACAAGGCTGGAATGCATTAAGCCCCCCTGACTATTTTTGCGGACTGACAAGTTTGTAGTTTTTGCATTTGCAGCCGGGGAAGTTGCAAGGGCTGAGCAACCTAGTCTTATTCTTCATCGTGATGCGCCGGGCATGGTGGATGGCCTTGGCATGGCCGCACCGGCACGGTTGTTTTCGGTAGAGGTTGCTCATACCCCGAAATGCTAACACGGTAAAAGGGCGGCGTGGCGGCCCGGGGCTGTGACTAATGGAAGACTGTAATCCTCTCCTCTATACCTCAATCAGCGAGCCAATATGACCGAAGAAAGAAGGCTTGCCGTACTGTTCGCTGCGACCGATAACGTACCCTATTTTTCGCACATTTGAGGAGGAGTAGGTCTGGTTGGTAAAACAGAAGGTTTGAGGAAGGCCCGAGTGGAGGGGCGATGGAGCCCACCACGCCGGAAGGAAAGCAGCACGAGACAGGCGCGGAAGGACCGCAGGAAGCAAGGAAGCTGAGCCAGGTGATCCAGATTGATGAGGGGAAGATTCAGGAGCACTTGGGAGAAGTGGTTCGCAGCACGGTGGAAGAGACGCTGAACGCCATGCTGGACGCCGAAGCGGACCGTCTTTGCTGTGCGGAGCAGTACGAACGAACTGAGGCGCGGAAGGGTACGCGGGCGGGTTCCTACCAGCAGCAACTGGATACGAAAGCAGGCGAAGTGACGCTGAAAGCGCCGAAGCTGCGCACGCTGCCGTTTGAGACGGACATCATTGAACGCTACCGGCGACGCGAGAGTTCAGTGGAAGAAGCGCTGGTGGAGATGTATCTTGCGGGAGTGAGCGTGCGGCGACTGGAAGACATCACCGAAGCGTTGTGGGGCACGCGCGTCAGCCCAAGCACGGTACCCGGACAAGCTGACTCACGCCTGGATTAGTTTTCGGGGGGCAGGTCAAGGTCTTTCGAACTGTCCTTCAAGACCTCTCGAACCTTGCGCTGTAGCTCTTCCGGCGTAAATGGCTTCGCTACAAAGTTCGCGGGCGCTCCTGACTGCGTCCGCCTTACAATTTCTCTATCGGAATAACCCGACATGAATATGATCCTCATATCCGGGCGCAATCGTAGCAGTTCCGCAGCCAATTCAGAGCCAGACACATGCGGCATGACAATGTCGGTGACGACCAAGTGAATGGGGCCATCATGGCTCTTAGCCAGAATCAGTGCTTGTCCGGCATCTTCAGCAGAGAGAACCTTATAACCTTCAGCTTCTAGGATGTCTACCACCAGTTCTCTAACAGTTCGTTCGTCCTCAACAACTAAGACTGTCGTCGAAACAGGAGCATCGTAAGCCTTTTCTTCGCGCGGTTGAAATAATGAATGCTGTTCCTCAACGCGCGGAAAATAGATGTCAAAGGTCGTTCCAACGTTCACCTGGCTTTCCACTGCAGTGAACCCGCCGATTTGTTTGACAATCCCATACACGGTAGATAAGCCTAGGCCAGTTCCGACTCCAGCATCCTTTGTCGTATAAAAAGGCTCGAACAGATGGGAGAGTGTGACCGAATCCATACCAAACCCCGTGTCCTTGATCGACAAGAGGACGTACTTCCCTGGGATCAGCCCTGGTTTCCGAAAAGCCAAAGCTTCGTCTACTTGAATTTCGTCAGTCGTAATTATGAGCTTTCCTCCCTTAGGCATGGCGTCGCGGGAGTTTGCGACTAGATTCATTATGATTTGCTCTATCTGTCCCGGATTCGCTCGAACGCGAGCCGTCACGGCATTCAATTCGCAACGGAGTTCTATGCTCTCTACTAGGATTCGCTGCAACAGGCCTTCTGCGCCTTTGACCACAACATTGATGTCCAAGAGTTCTGCCGGTAGTACTTGGCGTCGGCTGATCGAAAGTAATTGCGAAGTTAAGTCTCTGGCTCGCAACGCGACACTAGTGATTTCGTGGCTTAATTTTGAGAGTGTCGGATTCTGGTAGAGTTTCTCTTCGAGTAGCGCGCTATAGCCGAGGATGCCAACGAGCAGATTGTTAAAGTCGTGCGCGATTCCACCAGCGAAGCGGCCAAGGGCCTCCATCCTCGCAGAGTGGCGCAGCTGTTCCTCCAGTAGTCTCCGTCCCGTTATGTCACGACAAACAAGGCGGACGACCAAGCCCCCACCGTAATAGACTGTATTTGAGCTGACTTCGAGGTTCGCCATTCTACCGTCCTTGCATCGGAATGGCCACTCACCAATTACGCGACTCTTGCTCGCTAGCGCATTATGAAGATCGTTGTCAACTATAGCTGGGTATTTGGCAGTTAGATCGTATAAACAGAGACGAGCGATCTCAGAGCGTGTGTAACCGACTACCTGGAGAAAGGCGCCAGTAGCCTCAAGAATTTTCATACTGACGGGGTCGACCAGGACAATGCCCTCCCATCCCTGTTCTGCCATAGCCTGATAGCGCGTTTCGCTCAACCTCAAAAGCTGTTCTGTGTTCTTCTGTACGCTAATATCGCGAAAAATCTCCAACAAATGGTTCTCCCCATCGACTTCAATGGTTTCGGTTCTCAGACATCCCGCTCTTTTGTCTCCCGATCGGCCGAGCAGCGTGACCTCGACCTCGTGAACATGTCGAGGCGCGGCTTTGAACTCATAAATCTCGGTCGCGCCTTCCGGTCCAACGAATAGTCTTGATTCCTGACCCGTTCGGCCAATAACCTCCTCTCTACGGCACCCGAACAATCGAAGAAAACCATCGGTCGCCGCGACATAGCGGTGGTCTGGAAGTGTCGAGACCGCAAAGCTTTGTGACAGCGAATTGAAGAGCCTCACGTATCGTTCTGTGGATAGAAGTGCCTGGGTATCTGGCCTACCCAGAGGACTGTCCCCGCGTGCGGGCACATCGGCAGTATTTCTCTTGCCTCGGTGAGTAGAATCCTCCCATTGTCCCGCCTCAGGATGCTCTCTAACAAAACCAATCGCATAAATGGGGTCGTCTGGTTTATCACGGATAATCCGCACAAATATTTCAGCCGAGAAGGACTCTCCGTTTTTTCTATGGATTTGCCTCTGAAATTGGCATCCAGGTAGGTCTCCTTTCAAGACCAAATAAGCTAAGTTTGCATCTTGATCGAAGCCTTGAATGTCGGTGATGTCGGCGAAGCTTTTTCCCGAAAGCTCCGGTCCCACATAGCCTAGCATCGCCAAGAGTGCTTCATTGACGCGCCTGAAGCCTGAGCAGGGATCTAGTAGAACGGAGCCGACAGGAGAATGCCCTAATGCCGCGCGGAATAATTCATAGCCCTGCCGAACTCCAGTATTTCTATCGATCGGCGTGTGCGCACTTCGTATGAAGCAAAAGTGGCCGGTGAAAACCCCCTCTTTGTTGTAGTTCTGAATCAGCAGAACCCGAACGGGAACTTCATCACCCCGTTTGGTCATCACATGCCCATGAAAATCACCAATGCCGGATAATCGCATGTCTTGAAAGGCATGGACAGCTCGTGGTATGTCTCGTGGATGAATGTTGGATTTCCAGTCAGAACCGATCAATTTGTTCAGGGGATGGTCGATCAGCTTCAGATAGGCATCGTCAGCCGCAATATACTCCTGCTGATTACTTATCCTCGCCATTCCCTGCAAAGCGATCTCAGGGTCCCGGCTAAGTTCCATAAGTCTTCTTCCGCTTGCGACTGCACCCCGGTGACACAGCCCAGCAAATTAAACGGAGCCCTTGTTTCCAACCACAATGTTGTTCTCTGCGACTGAACATTTTCAACAATGAAGCGCACCATCAACGGACCAATAACAAGGGTGCACTCTTTCCCTGAGAAAGTCGCCTGATTGGAATAGCTGTTCCATACAAACTTAACAAGAGTGCTTTTTTCACTTTTTACTCTCATTTCCAAGAGTGGTGGTCCCAGAACGCCCGGTCGATGAGGCAGCTGCCGAAAGGCTCTCCTCTAAAGTACCCAAGAGCAACATCAACTTCTTGAGTGCCTCGGTTCCTCTGATTGAGAGGCTTAAGGCGCTTTCCATCACTTGAATGTGAGTGTCGCGATTTTTCCTCAAGCCGACGATCAACTGGGTTGTAACCAGGCCATTTGAATTACTCATTTCATGGCATAGTTCTCTAAGTTCCCTCAGCGTGGATTCTTCAATCTGAATACTTCTAGAGCGCGGCTCCGTGATTGGGCAGCAGTCATTTCTCATGAGCCGTGCCTTCCTACCATGAAATAGACATGGGCTTTGATTGGGACCAACGTCCCTGGCGTCCCGGCCGGTGGGGTCATCTCTGCACATCCTTCCTTGAGGGAGGTTGGATGGCTGCCCGAACGCAACATCTTTTTATAACTGTCCATTTATGAATGTCAACTAAAAAGGAAGTGCTCTTCGTCAATTTAGACAGTTTATCTGGCACTTGCCGAGAGACTGGTGAGAATGCAGAGCATTTTTAGCTCGGTGGCGCGGCGACAATAGGCGTAAGCAGAGAGGAAACGTGATGGGAGCCGCGCCGGTGAGCTAAAAATCAGGGACTCGCCGTCTATCTCCTCCAGCAATAGACCGCCGCTTGTGAGCATCTGCGACAAAGCCTGCTCGACCGTTGCTTCCGGCACCTCCAGTAGCTTCACCGCCGCGAGCTTCAGCTTTGCCAGAGGCAGGGCGCAGTGACCGTCCGAGGTCGCTTCCAGCAAAACGTGGTCGATGCCAGCTCTGGCTCGGTTGAGCGAGTCACGCGGTATTCCAACCCTTTGGGCGATTTGGTCGGCGGTCGCGAACCCGATCCCGTAAATGTCTTTCGCCAACATGTACGGATTGTTCTGTACTTTCTCAATCGCCTGTTCCCCGTAGGCCTTGAAGATGCGCACCGCCCGGCTGGTGCTCACGCCGTGGCTGTGCAGGAACAGCATGATCTCGCGGATTTGCTTCGCCTCCTGCCATGCGTGGGCGATCCGCTCCCGGCGTTTGGGTCCGATCCCGTCAACCAATTCCAGTTCGGCGGCTCTGTTCTCGATTACGCCCAATACCTCGGCTCCGAAACGCTCGACCAGTTTCTTCGCCAGAATCGGGCCAATCCCTTTCACCGAGCCGCCGCCGAGGTACCGTTCTATTCCTTCAACCGTGGTCGGCGGCACCGTCTTCAGACCTCTCGCCTTGAATTGCAGCCCGTGCTCCTTGTCCCTGACCCACCAGCCCTCCGCGACAAGCCATTCCCCGGGGGTGACCGAAGGCAGCGACCCGATGACCGTTGCCTCGTCCCGCTGCCCCCGTACCTTGACGCGGAGGACGCAAAATCCGCTTTCGTCGTTGTGAAAGGTGACGCGCTCGATCAGGCCGGAGATTTCCTCGGTTATGGATTTGTGTTCAGGCATCGCGGCGCTCATCTGGGTGGAAAGTTATTCTCCCACGAATGGTCGTCCTTGGATGAGCAGTCGGTAGATGTTATCGTTTCGGAAGTCGTCATCATCAGCCCGGCAAGCCAGAGTCCCGGATAAAGCGGAGATGGGCGACCCAGATGAAACTCAAGCTCAAGGCACAAGTAAGCCGCTCCGAAGCCCAGACCATCCGACGTGCTCTCAAGCAACTTGCTGCGAAAGGCTCTATCAGAAAAGCGGATGAAGATTTCGTTGTAGAAGCCGAGATGGAAGGGACTAGCGCAAAGGAAATGAATCGCATACTCCTTTCCGCTTTGCGAAAGGTGGAGAGGAAGGCGACGATCCGTGCAGAATGGACTTCCGGCGACAATATCACCGAGAGGTTTTTCGACTACGTCCTGAAGAAAACTATCAGGGACTGACCGCCAATTCTGCTGCTACCCAGCTTAGTTCGGATAGCTATCAGCTACCCCTTCGTCCGAATCACACCCAACCCAATCGTCTAGCGCTGACGCTCCGGGTACTTCAGCCGGGCCTTCTTTGCTTGTTCTTTCGTCTTGAACGGTTTCGACAATGGCGTGAGCTCGCCGCCGACGTACTTGAAGAGTAGCCACTGCTCAATTGTTTTGGGCATTCCAATTTTATAACACGAGCGTGGTCTGTCTTCTAGACGGCGGTCGTGACGGCGATTCAACTCGCCGTAGTAAACCGCGCTTACGCCGGGTGTGCCGTGTTAGCATCCCGGTATGGTCAGCGCTAACAGAAAACAGCCGTGTCGGTGTTCGCACGGGAAAACAATCCATCAGCCCGAACCCCACAAAAAGAATCAGAAATTCCGTGTCATCTGCTGCCACCCCGGCTGCAAATGCAAAAACTACAAACTTGTCAGTCCGCAAAAATAGTCAGGGGGGCTTAATGCATTCCAGCCTTGTGGCACGGTTGCTTGGAGAGCAATAATCCGGCGACGGTTTCGTTTGAGGAATTCTAGCCGACGAACGGAAAGTGCCGCCATTCTAGCGAGTGTTGAACTCAGCTTCGCATCGCATGGTATGCCTCGACCAGAAATTCCCAAACCAGAGGCCAGCCGGCCCATATCTGTACCGCGACGACGCCCGCAACCACGAAGAGACCCTTAATCCAATGTGGGCCTCCATCAACTTGCAGGAATCTGTCTTCCTCTCGGTACTTTTGCTTTTCGTACTCTTCGTCGAACTCGCGCCTCCATTCGTCCACGCATGTCCAAACCAAATAGCTGGCGACCCCCAAGGTCGCAACCGTCCACGCGAGTAGTTCATGGTTGGTGAGAAAAGTCCAAGTCGCTTGGGCCGCGAAAACAAGAAGCAAGACGAAGACCTGAACAAGAATGACAAAACCTGACCATGCCCACTGCAAGGGCGCTGTCACACCATTCATGAATTTGAAAAACTGCTCGGATTCAGGGCCACCTGACCCAAGTCGGGCTGGTTTCTCAGGAGCCTTGCTCCATTCCCCTGCAAGGGCTGCGAGGAGAAGGAAAACAGCGATGACGCTAAAAATGATGGTGACGACGCCCCTGAATATCCCCCATGCGATGCCGAGGAAGACCCTCACGTACCTCAGGATTGGAGACGGTTCATGCGGTGTCGTAGCGATGGGCTTCGGCTGGGCCTTGATACGTTCAGCCATGTCTTTTTCGAAAAGAGCCTGCATCTCGGCATTGAAGAAGTAGCTCTTCTCGGCAGAGTCGTCATTGTTCATGGTTCTGGTGCCCCCTCTCGTCTTGACGTTCATTGGTCATAGCGTCGTGGAATCGGTACGCGGGGGAAGGCCGACCGTCTTATCGGGGGATTGGACAAGAGTATCCGTGGGGCGTACTGGTGTTGGCCACGCGGCACGACCCCGAGGTGGGCGAGGCGGAAATCATGCGGACTCGACCTCTCGTATTTCAATCTGCGTCTTTTCTTGCTTCCGCCCCGGCATTTGAAAGTTGATGAGCAGCCCGCAATCGACACCAAGAATCTTCATATAGTTCTTCAACTGCTTTTCCTCGCACTCGCCCAACTCGCTGCTGACCGCCTTCAATTCGACGATGACCTGCTGTCTTCCGAGGTGAACCACCAAGTCGGGATAACCCTCGCCAACGCAGTGGTCGCGGTATTTCAACTCGACGACCCTCTGGCTCTCGTACTTGATGCCCGCCAGACGCAAGCCCACCTGCGTAGCGCGGTCGCAAACTTCCTCCGAGAAGCCAGACCCGAGACTCCGATAGACTTCTTCGGCGATTTCGCCAATCAACGTCGCGTGGTGGTCCACAGACTTTAGTCTTCAAACCAGCCGTGGGCCCGAGAGCTGACCCTGTAGATTCAATACTTTGCGATCACAGTGCCAACAGCCATTTTTGACCAGCACGAGTTTTCAACGAGTTAGCCTCCACGGTCCCCGCTTTACTAAACGGCCTTGCAAATCCAATCCAAAGCACGACATCGTGAACTCGACCCAACTGGCGATATGGACGGAAGACTGGGTACGAGCCTCCACATGGAGGTTTGCGGTCTTACTAGGCAAGTGGAATTACTTCCGAGCAGGTGACAGCGGGGGCGCTGTAAGTGGTGCCAGAAAACAAACGACTTACGCGTTTGTTTTCTGGAGAGTTGCCCGTCATCCGGGCACGATCCTGCGCTTGATTAGGTATACTTAGCTTGATCAGACACAAGTCTCTTGGCGACCGGCTTGGGGCACGCCCTGGGTTATCGGTACGCATACGAGCAATACTTGGTATCTATCGGCAACAGACAAACGGGAGAATGAAGCTATGAGGACGAACTACAAACTGGCGCTGGCTGTGCTGGCTGGCGTGCTGATCGGCGTTGCTGGCGTCCGGGCGATTCATGCGCAACAAGTCAAGACGCCACCCGCCTACGTTATTGCGGAAGTCGAGGTAACGGACCCCACCACCTTGAAGAAATATAGCGAGACGGCGCCCCAGATCGTGGAGTCTTTTAATGGACGCTATGTTGTTCGTGGCGGCAAAACGCAGTCTCTTGAGGGCGAACCGCCCAAAGGCTTCATCGTAGTAATCGGCTTCGACAGCGTGGAGAAAGCGCGTGAATGGTACGATTCGCCGGCCTATGGGGCGATCAGGCCGTTCCGGCAAAGCTCAACCAAGAGCCGCATATTTATCGCCGAAGGCGTCGCCCCCCAGTGACACAGGCACTGACTCCGGGTTGTCGGCTACTCGGAAACAATCCTGCACGCACACATGAGTCGATGCCTGGTACGTGCCCAATTAACGCCGTTCCCAGACAGCGCGTCCCGTGCCCGCATGGACAGGAAGCTGATTTACATTCTGCGCGCCGTAAAGTTTACGCCTGCGTCCATCGCCGTTTCCCACCGCGTGTTCCGCTCGCACCAAACCACTTCCTCGCGCTCGATCCTCAGCACGCTTCTGCCACCAAGGACAGCCTGCACCTGATTGTTGTCGGCATGCTCGACCACCGCAATGCCGTGCCCGATTACAGCCACCCGGTCGCCACGTTTGATCCGCCGTTGCTCTGCTCGCCGGGCGTACCACTCGCTACACCGCTGCACGAGCAGGTCAAGCCCGTTCGCATCAACGCCGGAGCCCGTGCGCCACAGTGGCACGGTTCCGGTTTCGCCAAGAACGAAGATGTCAGAGCCGTATGCGGCCAGCGTCGTTAGCCGAGATTCGACGCTGCTCATGCCAAGGGGCACCGCAGAAAGCGGCAGGATGAGGTTCTTCGGGTACGCGAATTGGGCACGCCACCCTCCCTCATGCTCGACTACCGTGCCCCAGAGGCAGACCTCCCCATGGATGCGGTGTTCTATGTAACCAAGTCGGCGCAGATGGTCGAGGCTTTTGCTGGCGTAGATTCCGCATGTGCAGTCAGGCCGGGGAACTTCGTTGCAGCCCTGAGTTTTGCATTCGGCAGTGAACGCTTCTCCGGGATGCCAATTAATCCCATTCAGCGACTTCAATCCCGTCGCATCCCACTGCCAGACACGATAACCGACGACGGGAAAGACGTAATCCGGCGCTGTCTTGGTGCGACGGGATCATGCACGGGTTGGGGCTCATGCCTTGGCGCGACTGGCTCGGGTTCATCAGGTTCGGGCTCGGTCACCTTCGTTGGAACCGGAGATTCCAAGGGTTCGACAATAATCGTGCGAAGTGGCTTGCCGATCTGCATTCGGGCTCTCTCCTATTTCTCCGCTCAGGCCGCAGCACCAGTGCGCAATACAGGGCTGCGGATTTCTTCCAGTGCCGCTGCGTGACAGTGGCGCTCAAAACGCAATCACGCGTTCCTTGAGCAGCAATGCGATTCCCGCGTAGCCGCCGATGATGATGAGCGCCTGCATGAGGTAGCTGGATTGCCGCCTCAAGACCAGATGCGTCACGATGAGGTACCAGAAGTCGAGGCAGAACGGGCCGAGGGCGCAGAACGCCGCTTTCATCAGCCACTTCTCGTCGGGGCTTCCCCAGCCCCATGCGGCGAAACAAGCCACTGGCAGGAGCAGCACGAATGTGTTGAACGCCAAAAAATTCATCAGGCTTCGGATCATTGCTTTCTCTCTTTCAGCTTGCCCAGTTGGTTTCGGAAGCCGATCAGTGCCTTACTAGCCTATCCCGAGCAGATTTCTTGAGTTCTTCGGGAGCGCCGGGGCAATCGTCGGCGAAGTGGCGGTTTTCGATCTCTGGGCTGTAATTTACATACACATGGTCGCAGTGGAGGCACCAGCCGACGACGCTGTTCAATTCGGCTTCGCCGCAGCCGCACTCGCAACTGGGCCGCTCCCGCCACCTCTGGGCGAGCGCAGGGTCGGGCTCGGAAGACAAAGCCTCCGCTATGCTCCGTTGCTGCTCGGCTGCGTGCTCGGGGCAGGCGCGAAGCTCGACTGGGCATTCGCTGTGGTCGTGTCCTTCCATGGGAAGGCCGCAGATGCATTCGCAGTCTCCGCTGCACTGCCAGTCGTGCCCCGCAAAATCGCAGTAGTGGCGATGGCTCATGCTTCTCCTCACTGGCCGCTTATGCGGCGATGGTCATCTCTCGTTGATTTGCCTCTTTAACCAGCCGCACGACAGTGGCACGGGACACCCGGTGGCGCTTCGCCACCTGCGTCAGGCTCATGCCGGAAAGGCGGTCTCTCACGATTGCCGCCCGATCAACGTTCAGGGGCGCACGGCCGAGCCGCTGTCCTTCAAGCCGCGCCCGGCGCATTCCTGCCCGGATGCGCTCCACGATTAGGCTTCTTTCCAATTCGGCGATGCTGCCTACCATCGTGATGAACATTCTGCCCATCGGACCGCTCGTATCAATACATTCCCTGCCGCTTATGAATTCAATATTCAGCGCGTGGAGTTCATCGACAATTTCGAGAAAGTTTTTGGTCGAACGGGCAATGCGGTCGAACGCGGCCACCAATACGACGGAAAACTCTCCTCGCCGGGCATCAGCCATCATGGCGTCGAGACTGGGACGCTTTGCCTTGCTGCCCGAGATTCCCCGGTCGCAATACTCGCGGCTGACCTCGAAGCCTCGCTGCGCTGCCAGTTTTCTCAGGTCATAAAGCTGAGTCTCCACGTGTTGCTCTGGCGTGCTTACACGGGCGTAGATTGCAGCTTTTTTCATATCTTCTCCTGATGACTCCCAACTTTTTTCATTGAAAGAACTGTCGAAACTGGGTTTTCTAACTGACAAAAGGGACAACGACTCGGAAGCCCATAGCTGCGAACGGTGGCCAAGGGCTGGCTCTCGCAGGCAAAGCTTAAAAGACCACGCCGTTCATCGACGGCTTCCACAAAATGGAGCAACTGAGCAGAACTTTTGCTGACATCGGTCATTTCATCGTCTCCACAAGTTCCGTCGTTGGAGTCTCCGTTTCGCGTGCTCGCAGACCGCAAAGTCCGGGCTGAAGAGCCCGAGCCCGTCCTGCACCATGGACAGCAGATCGCTGATCTGAGCGTTTGAGCATTGTTCTAATAGTTCTCCCAACAGGGCTCCAACCCAAAGGATGCGAAGCCGTTCGGCTGGATCGTGAGATGTGGCCAGCCTCCGCTGGTACCTGAACAGTTCCCGAACGGAAAGCTCGTCTGGAGGCAAGTGCTTCAAATTCCCCTCTACCCTCAATATACAAAGCACCGGGGGAAATCGACTAGAAATGCCCTCATTTTTTTTGAAAAAACTTTCCTCAAGGGTAGTCAATTTCGCCTTGGGCTCTGTATTTTATGGGTAGGGAAAGCTAATTGGAGTTACTGATCAAATGCCATCGAGACCAGATTTTTGCTTTCGGCTTTTGCAGGGGGGGCTGAGGACGGATGACGAAGAAGAACTTAGATCGAGCACCACAGCTTGGAATCTTTTGGCTGATCAATGGCAAGCTGATCATCGACAGTTCGCCACTGACCGAAGCCGAACCGTATGGCAATCACCTAGGCCACCCCAGAAGCCATATTGAAGTTTGGGAGAAGTACCAACGTGGCGGCAAGGTTCCTCTCGAAATGGAATACGAGCAAGCACCGCGTGGGCGAGTGATGTTCGACAGAACGAGCGACACCTTTACGATACTGGCTGACAAATGCATCTTGAGGCGCAAAGACTTGATTGCAGGTATCAAATCGGAGTTAAAGCTCCCAAAGAGCACGAGGCTCAGTACGGACTCCCACTACCGCTGCTTCACGTGCCTGTATGGAACCGATGATGAGGAGTAGGGATGGTTCCCGCATGCTCATCACCAAATCAAAATTTATGGCCGGGTCGCAATGCCTCAAGCGACTGTTTTTGGCTGTGCACTCACCTGAACTGGCGGCGCAGCCGGGCGACGCAGATCAAGCGATCATTGACCAAGGGCAAGAGGTCGGTCTGCTGGCACGGGGAATGTTTCCGGGCGGCGTGGCGGTTGAGTCCAGAAATCGGGAAGAGGCGATCCGGGCGACTCGGGAATTGATCGGCAATCCAGAGATTCCAGCGATATTCGAAGGCGCATTCGAGCACCGAGACGTTTTCGTCCGAGTCGATATGCTCCAGCGTCGCCAAGACCAACGCTGGCGGTTGATCGAGGTCAAATCGACCACGGCTGTTAAAGACCATCATCTGGACGACGTTGCGATGCAACACAGGGTGGTGACCCGCTCCGGAGTCGATCTGGAGGCATCCTGCTTAGCTCACGTGAATCGGGAGTACGTTTATGGGGGCGGTCCCATCGACGTACCCAGTTTCTTCAAGATCAGGAACTTGACCCGGCAGGTTGAGAGATTGCAGCCCGAGCTTACCGTCCAACTTCGCTCAGAGTTTCGTGTCCTCGCTATGCCCTTGGCCCCTGACATTGCTGCTGGACGGCAGTGCAGCGAGCCAGTCACCTGCGAGTTCTTCGACCACTGCAATCCTCCGCTCCCTGAAAATCACATCTTGCGGCTCCCGAGGATTCACGCCGCCACGGTGGCCAAGCTTGCGGCTCTCGGCGTCCAATCCATTCACGAAATCCCAGAACACTACCCGCTCACGGGACGGCTCCGTCGTGCGTGTGCCAGCGTGCAGATGGGAGAGCCGTGGTACAGCCCGCAAATCGGAGAAGAGTTGAGCAAGCTGAAGTATCCGCTCTACTTCGCTGATTTCGAAACCGTGAATCCGGCCCTGCCACGATTTGCTGGGATGCGCCCCTACGATCAGATTCCATTCCAGTGGAGCGTACATGTACAGCGACAGCCCGGTGCTGCGCCCGAGCACTTCGAGTTCTTAGCAACTGACACGAGTGATCCTCGGCAGGCTTTCATCTCGGCGCTATGCGATGTGCTTGGCGATGGCGGAAGCATCGTGGTGTATAGCCAACAGTTTGAGTCGCAGCGGCTCTTAGACCTCGCCTCGTGGCTGCCGGAGTTCTCGGGGCGGATTAAGAAGATTCAGCGCCGACTCTGGGACTTGCTGCCAATCGTCCGCAATCACGTCTACCATCCGGTATTTGGCGGCTCGTATTCACTGAAATCTGTACTTCCGGCGCTGGTGCCCCAGATGTCCTACGCCGGATTGGAAGTGGCGAACGGGCAGGCTGCTGGAATCGCTTGGGAATCGCTGGTGAGAGGAACCGCGGAGGGAATAGATCGCGACAGGATTAGAAAGGCGCTACTGGATTACTGTGGGCAGGACACACTGGGGATGGTAAGGCTCGTAGAAAAACTTCAGCACGAATCTGAGTGATTTTTGCATTTGGAAAGTTTCCCCGCGAATGAACTCCTTTCTCGTCTTGTCGTTCATGCTTTCTGCTCCGATTTAGGTTTGGCAAATCTCTCATCCTTGATCCAGAATCTCTGTCCCGTCCAGCCGGGCCAGACACGAAAGAATAGAGCGTCTCCGTGAGATTTCCACTCCATTGTATGAACAGTCCACACTGCATCGACCTTCTTAAGTTCTGGCAGGCTCCCAACTTTCTCGTCGAGTCCTTTACCTATCTTGGCGAATCCGATGGCTGTGCCGCCGTCTTCAAGCAGCAGGACGTGCTTGTCGGCGGACGTGGCCACTAGCTTCGGCACTTTCTGGTGAAGGGCCTTCCGCAAAACCCCGTCAAACGGGCTGTCACTAGGCAAGATGCGCCCAGTAACCAAGACGCCGTCCGTCTCGGGAAGGTCGAAGGTCTGCACTGTAACTTTCAACTCAAAGCCTACGTCAGGGATCGCATACTCCTTTTCCCCGTCAGCGGGAAACGAATCTTTCTCTTTGATGAACCACTCACGCACCTTCTTGGTGACATCTTTCCAGTCGAGTCCTTTAGGAATGACGAGCGCTGGTACCAGCACGTCAATAAATCGATTCGGCGTTCGCAATGAGGAGTCAGATCGAAATTGCTCAAACACCGTAAGGAATGGAACGTTGTCAGCCATCTGTCCTTCGAAGGGCTGGATAAAAGTGTGTTCGATTGCGAGGCTACGCCCATTTTCGGCGACTGCGATTGCCTCGATAGCTTTTTCCTTCCGCTCCACGACATCCGGTCGTGCCTTGAGCGTATACGAGTTGCCCTCGTCGTCCTTGAACTGGCTAAGGAACATCTTGACCAGTTCGATGTCGTCCCTCTCGAACGGTATCAGTGACATGTAGTTGTGTGTGGGCGTCATGTCTCGAACAGCGTCGGGCCTTTATGGTGTTTCGGCGGTAGCGGCAAGTCGGCGACACTCCTGACTGTTATACCTTGACCCGTGGCAAGCTTGCGGATGTCGTTGTCTTCAGAGTAGAGCGTCGATACGTTGCAGACCTTCGCTATCGCAACGATCTGCCAGTCAAATTTCACTTTCGCCCACGTCCCTCCAGAATCGCCCTTCTTCTTTCCTGCTTTTCTCTGGACTGCCTCAGCCATCAATGCCAACTCCAAGGCGGCACGAGTGTCAAAAGGGGCAAGCCAGAACTTTGGATTGCGGGTTAGCAAGTTGAGTATATCTTTCCGGGAATGCCCCACAGCCGATAGCAGTTCGGCTAACGCCGGGTCGGGAATTACGATTCGGTTGCCACTGCCGTGAATGCGCCCGATCAGATCATCGACTCGTTCTTTCGCTCGCTCGACAGCGTACGGCGCATTCGGCACAAACAGGAACGTCAAGAATGTCGAATCGAAGGCTTCCATCAAGTTCCTAGCCGTGCCTAATTTTCAACATTTCTCCCAGTGGGTCTTTGGATTTCACCAAATCATTGTCTGGTACCGAGCGAAGCTTTCCGACAACGTCAAGCAGGCTGGCATCACTCAGCTCTTCGAAGTCGTGGATGTCAAACCAGCGCATCTCCCATTTGCCGTCAGCATTCCGATACCACTTGCCTCTACCATGAACCCTAATAGGCTTTCCGAAGATGTACGGCGCTAGCTTGCGTGCCATCTCTCTTGTCGTATTGCAAGCGTGGTGCACGCCCTCATAGATCAAATGCACTGGCACAGTCTCGTCCATGCCGCCGATCTTAACGAGCATCCCATCAAGGCTCCCCTCCTCGGAAAACGGCCCGAAAGTGTCCTGTCCTTGTCGAGACTTCCCCGGAAACTCGATGAGTACTTCGCCCTTGTCCCACTCCATCAGCGCCGAGGTGTCATCTTCGTCGAGAAAAGACTGGATGGATTTGAACGCCTTCACCGCTTCTTTCGCACCTTCACCACCCTTGGCTTGTCGTACACGATCCGAAATGGCGCTCTCTTCCTCTGCGTCGATCTCCATAGCGCAGTTCGCACTTCCTTCATCCACCCGAAGGAAATGTACCTTGTCCTCGCTGCCAAGCAATTTCGACAGCTCTCTTAGATATTCGGCCAGCCGGGCCATCGGCAGGGTATGTGGTGTTGCACCCTCGATGCTGAAGTAAAGTTCCTTCTTGGGCATAGCGGCCTTCCGGGATGGGCTTTGTTTCGTCCCGACTATATCCTACATTCCAGCTAATATTGCAGCCGCTACATTTGAGCGGCGAGATGCCCATTCTGGTACACCTCTTCCAGCCGTGTTATAAAGCTAAAATGCCAAAAGCAATTGAGAAGTGGCTGCGGTGAGGCCAAAAAGCGCCATTCGGGAGAATGGCGATCCCAGGGTGTCCTGGCGAAAGACGAAGAGGGATCCCTCGTTGCTCGGGATGACGAAGGGGAGGAGATTTGGCGGAGAAATTGATGGACTGTTAGCGCGTTCCTGTGGTGTAGAATCTGGGGCGTCCCAACAACCAGGCAGCACTAGGAAAGGCAGAAGGCCGGGTTTCGGCACCGCATCCAGCCATGACGCCAAACTCCATCGAGTGTCCCGTCTGCCACACACCGAATCCGGCGACTGCCACGATGTGTTTGCGTTGCGCGACGCCCATCACGCTAATCACACCTATCGAGGCGAACCCAGGAGCACAGTCAGGAGTGACTGTGCCACAGGATGTGACGCTTCCGGGAAGCCCGGGCGCTGGAGACCTGACCGATCTTTCCGGCGCGCAGGGGTGGTCGCGTCCCGCCAATTCACTGAGTGCGGCGGAGGTGCGCGCCGGGCGCCTTGCGCCGCGCACCATGCTCGGCAAACGCTACGAGATCGTGCAATTGCTGGGCGAAGGCGGGATGGGCGCCGTTTACAAAGCCATGGACCGCGAAGTGGAGCGCATGGTGGCGCTGAAAATTATCCGCCCCGAGCTGGCGGTGCGCGAAGAGATCCTGGCGCGCTTCAAGCAGGAACTGATCCTGGCACGCCGCATCACGCACAAAAACGTCATACGCATTTTCGATTTGGGCGAAGCCGAGGGTTTGAAGTTCATCACCATGGAGTTCATCGAGGGAAAGGACCTGAGTTCCCTCATCAAGGAAAAGGGCCGCCTCAGTTTTGAAGAATGCGCCGACATCCTGGCGCAAACGTGTACGGCGCTGGATGCCGCGCACGCCGAAGGAGTGGTACATCGCGATCTGAAGCCGCAAAACATCATGGTGGACAAGAATGGCCGCGTGATCGTGATGGACTTCGGCATTGCGCGCACCGTGGAACAAGGAGGCCTGACGCATACGGGCGCATTGATCGGCACACCCGATTACATGTCTCCCGAACAGGTGATGGGCGAAAAAGTGGATGTGCGCTCGGACCTGTTTACACTGGGCATCATTTTTTACCAGCTCCTGGTGGGGCACCTCCCCTACAGGGCCGACACGGTACAGGGAGCGATGTACAAGCGGACGCGCGAGGTTTCGCCTGCGCCGCAATCGGTGGATGCGAATGTTCCGCTGCTGTTGAGCGACATCACCACAAAGTGCTTGCAGCTTGATCCGCAGCAGCGTTACCAGACGGCCCTGGAGATTCGCCAGGACATCGAAGCGTGGCGCCAGGGCTCGACGAAACGCATCGAGCTTCCCTTGCCGCCACCGCCGCCGGAGCCCGTCAAGATTCCGCTGTGGCGAAAACCTGTTGTCCTTGTGCCGGTAGCGGCGGTGGTCCTGGCAGTGGGCGGCGCGGTGCTGGGAAGCAAATACTTTTCGTCGTCGTCCACGGCAAAATCCGCCGCGGCCGCGCCTGCAGCCTCGCTCGCGATCCTTCCCTTTCACAACGCTTCCGGCGATCCCAAGTTGGACTGGCTGGGTTCGAGCATGGCGGAAATGCTCAGCACCGACGTGGGCGAATCGGCGAGTGTGCGGATGATTTCGGAGGCGCGCGTCGGACAGGTGCTGAAGGATCTGCGGATCACGCCGCAATCGGAGCTGGACCAGGCGACAGTGGTGCGCGTGGCCAATCACAGCAACGTGGACACCATCGTTTGGGGCCACTACGCGCAGTTCGGGGAGCAATTGCGGATTGATGCCACGGTGCAGGACCTGAAGCACGGGGTCAGCAAGACCTTGAAAGCGGAAGCTGCCAGCGAAAAAGAGATTTTGCAGGCGGTGGACAACCTTGCGGCGCAAATCCGGCAAAGCCTCTCCGTTTCGCAAAGCCTGCAAAAAGAATTGCAAGCGCAGGCATTTAAACCGTCCACCACTTCGATCGCGGCGCTGCGGGACTATGACCAGGGTTTGCAACAAGCGCGCCGGGGCAATCACGCAGGCGCCGTAAAACAATTCCAGGGCGCGCTGCAGGAAGATGGCAACTTCGCGCTGGCGTATTCAAAACTGGCGCAATCTTACGCACAGCTCGGCCAGGACGACGATGCGGAGCAGGCGGCGCAGAAAGCCGTTTCCCTGAGCGCGCAATTGCCATTGCAGGAAAAATACCTGATTCAGGCGAGCCATGATTCGATCCTGAAGGATTATCCGAAGGCGATCGCGGCTTACGAGAATCTGGTAAAAGTTTCGCCGGACAACACGAATTACTTGTTTGATCTTGGCATGGCCTACGAGCAAACCTCCGCGTACGACAAGGCGAAGGAAATTTTCAAGAAAGTGGTTGATCTTGATCCCAGGCGAATCGAAGGATTGCTGGCGTTGGGGCGGGTGGAAATCGAAAGCGGGAATGCGCAGGGCGGGATTGAATATCTGACCAAAGCGCAAGCCATGGCCATCGAGGTGGGCGATGACGCGGAGCACGCCCAGGTGGCGCAGGCGATGGGGGTCGGTTACTTCTCCATCCCGCGGTATGACGAGGCGTTGAAGAGCGTGCAGGAATCCCTGGACATTAAAAAACGCCTGGGTCTGAAGAAAGGGATCGCGGAGAGCCTGGACATGATGGCGACCATCCAGGACTTGACGGGAAAGTCCGATGTGGCGCTGAAGAACTATACGGAAGCGCTCTCGCTGATGCGCGAACTCGGCGACAAGCAAGGCACCGCCGACGTTTTGACGGATACCGGGGCTTTTCGACTCGAGCACGGCAAGTACGATGAAGCCTTGAAGCTCTTCAAGGAATCGCTGCAGTTGCAGATCGATCTCCACAACGATTCCAGCCAGGGCATGGTCCTGACCAACATTGGAAATACCTATGTGGCCAAAGGCGATTTCGACAACGGACGAACGTATTTCGAGCAATCGCTTCAGGTGCGCGAAAAATTGAAGGTTCCGGGAGACATCGCGGACACGCTGCACAATCTGGCGGAAACTTCTGTGAAGAATGGCCGCTTCGATCAGGCCCAGGAACAATATTTGAAAGCGCTGGAGTTGCGGCGCAATGCTGGCGATCAGAAGGGGGCAGCGCTGGAATCCTCGGGACTAGGAACACTTTTCGCCGATCAAGGGAGATACGGCGCGGCCGTCAGCGCGGAGCAGGATGCCTTGAAGGGTTTCCAGGAGAGCAAGGAAAAGGGATTCATGGCCACGGAGATCCTGCTGGACTATGGGAATGCGCTGGCGCTGGCGGGCCGCAGCGATGAAGCGGCCAAGTATTTGAGCGATGCGCTGAGCTCCGCGCGCGAACAGAAGAGCCAGCCGCAGATCGCCACGGCGATCAGCTACCAGGCGGACAACGCGCTTTACCGTGGAGATATGAAGACCGCAGCGTCCCTCTATGCCGAGGCGCAGCAGACAGCGGCAAAGACGGGGGACGCGCAACTGATCTTGCTGACGAAAATCAATCTGGCGAAGCTGGCGGTGCAGCAGGGGAAGTTTGCGGTGGCTTTCGGCAAGTTGCAGGGGCTGGGCGAGGAAGCGGATTCCCTGGGCTTGAAACAACTCTCCACCAGATGCCTGGTCTATCGCGGAGAAGCGATGATCGGAATGAAGGATTATGGCGGCGCGCAGAAAGAGCTGAAATCAGCGGTTTTGCGCAGCGAGAAACTTGGGCTACGCGTTCTGCAAGCGCAGAGCCACTATCAACTGGGGCGCGCGCTGGAGCTTTCCGGGAAAGCGGGCGAGGGCACGGCAGAATATCGCGAAGCGCGGCGCGCCGCGGACGAAGTCCAGAGAGAAGCGCAATCCGATGCCGTCCGAAATCGCTCGGACCTCGCTGCGATCTTTGCGTTGAAAACCTGAGAGGGGTCAGGGTTTGTCAGCGTGGCATGCAGAAGTAAAAGCGGCGGCGAGCCGCCACGCTCCAAAATGGCCTGGAGGCGAAGTTGCAGGAGGCTATCCCGCCCGTCAGTTGCCGGTACCGTTCAATAGAACCAAATCTTTTCCGAACAGAGTGTTGTCCGCGATCGCGATTGTCCCCAAGCGGCGCCCTCTGGCCTTGGGGGTAAAGGTCACGAGCAGGGTGCAGCTCTGCGAGGGAACAAGATTCGTTCCGGCTGCGCAGGTAGTGCCCGCCGCCAGGGCGTAGTCGCCCGTCGTGGTCACGTTTTTCAGAACGAGAGGCGATGTGCCGGAATTCGTCAGAGTTACGCTCTCTGGAGCGCTGGTTGTTCCCTGTTGTTGCGGGCCAAAGTGCAATTCTCTGGTGCTGAACGAGGCGCGCGGATTAATCACGCTTGCGGTGAGAGGAACGGATTGCGGGCTGCCGTCGGCGCTATCCGTGATGAGCAGCGCCACGGACTGCGTCGTTAGCAGAACGTCATCGTCGTCCGGCACGAACTCAACCAGGACCGTGCAGTTCTTGCCGGGAGCGAGATTCTTGGGGCAGAAGCTCTGGAAGTAGAAGTCCTCGTGCTCTCCCTTACCCGCTGACGTCAGGGAAACCTTGGAGATGGCAATCGCCGTGGTTCCTTTGTTGGAGAGGGTGACGCTCTTCAGGGAGAAGAATCCCAGGACCACCTGGCCAAAGTCCACACTCGCGGGCGAGATCACCAGATTGGATGCGGTGCTGCCATTCACTGTCAGCGTCCCGATGGACAGAATCTGCTGGGTCCCGACTACCACGGTGGCGGTGTTCGAGTAGCTGCCAATTGACGAATTCGCGCTTAACAATCCGATCGTGAAGGCCTGGCTTGCACTGATGGTGCCAAAGCTGCAGTTCAGCACCTGGCTGCCGGATGCGCCCGTGATCGCGCACGTGCCCGGGCCCGTGTAGGCAGGACTGATTGTCCACAATACGTTTGTGCCCGCCGGCAGCACGCCGGTCAACGTTGCTCCTGTCACCGGACCACCTGCGCTGTTGCTGATGGCGATCGTGAAACTCAGCGGGCTACCCGCCGTCACTGTCTGCGTTGTTGGCGTCATTGCCACCGTGAGATTCCCCACATTGGCTGGTGGGAATGCCACGACCACATCGTTGAACTGCTTCGTGCGGCCGGTGATGTTGGCATCCACCTTCTTGGTCGGATTGAAGGCGGTGGTGATGTCAAACTCGAACTGGCAGGAGATCGGAGGATTCGTCGGCACAGGCGGATTGCCAACCAGCATCACCTGTGTGCAGTCGGTCCCGTACGGCGAGGTCGGAGAGACCGCGTAGTCCGGATCGTCATAGAGGTGAGGCGTGCTCCCGGTGTACGGCGCGGGAGGAGTGAACTGGTCGTTGTTCCAGGAAATGCTCCAGTCGATCGGCCCCACGTAGTAATTGGGATTGGGCTCCACTCCCGGCGTTCCCGAAAACACCTGGTAGTGCACGCAATTGCCGTTCGCATAGGGATAGCAAAGCGGCACAATCTTGTTCCCGTTCGTTAGCGTCTGATAGGTGAAGAAGGAGGCGAAGCGGCAATCGAAGTCCTGCGTGGGAGTCAACCCATTCGGGCAAATGCCATCCGCTATGGAGGGAGGAACCTCCGACGCCTGCACGGTGAGCGTGATTGGCTGCAACACTTGCGGAATCGAGAGCGCCAGGGCATGCGCATTGGGATCCGTGCAGGGATTGCCGGGGCTCGGCGAAGGATTGGACGGGCAATCGTACGTGGCCATGCCGGTGACGGTCGTCCCCGGATTAAAGGTTACGTTGATCAACTGCGGCGGCGGCACGAACGAAGCCGCCACGCTCTGCGGTGCAATCATTGTGACCGAACAACCTGCAGTTCCGGTGCAGGCACTTCCCCACGCGGCAAAGGTGCTGTTGCCACTGGGCGTAGCGGTTAAAGTCACGATTGTTCCGCTGGTGTAGCTCGCCGAACAGGTGCCCGATTGCACGCCTGCAGTCGTGGTGCAATTGATCTGCTCGAAGTTGTCCGTCACCGTGCCGTTGCCAGTACCGATGTCTGTGACGGTCAGCGAGAACTGAGAAACAACTGGATTCACCGTAAGAGTGGTGCTGGTGTCGGTGGCCGAGGTGAAGATGGTGTCACCTGCGTAGCGATAAGTGATGGTGTAGGGCGTTGCCGATGCGGGGATCGCTCCCGTCGGAAACGCGGTGCTGAAGCTGCCATTGCTGCCGATGGCAACTGTCTGCGTTACGCCGTTCAGGGCAATCGAAACGGTTTCACCCGGCGTTGGGAAGGTTGTCCCGTTTCCGATTGTGCCGCCGAGTGTTACCGAGGTTGTCCCGGCGAAAATGGCCTGCGATGGCGTTAGATGGCTAAACGCGGCCGCCAATGCTTGCACCGTCAGCGTGGTTGAAGCGGCGATTGTCCCAACCGACGCGGAAATGGTGGCGGTGCCATGAGTAAGACCGGTGGCGAGACCGAGGGAAGAAATGCTGGCCACATTCGAGGGGGAGGAAGCCCAGGAGACGTTTGTGAGAGGCTGTGTGCTGCCATCCGAGTACGTGCCCGTTGCCACGAATTGCACTGTTCCATTCACCGGGATGACCGGAGTGAGCGGCGTCAAGGCAATGGAGACCAGAGTAATGCCCTGACCGGTCAGCGGGGCGCTTTGGGTGGAACTAGCCAGACCGTTCGTGCTGGTGATTGTAACGAACGCGGTGCGCGCACCGGTGGCAATCGGGCTAAAGGCAACCTGAAGACCACATGTGGCTCCGCCGGCCAAAGTGGCGGGAGGCTTCGGACAAGAATTGACCAAGGTAAAGTCGGAGATATTCGGACCCATAAGCGCGACGCTACTGAGAGTGACAGAAGAGCTGCCAGGATTGGTCACATTGATGGTTTGGGCCGGGCTGGCGGTTCCGGTCAATTGCGAATTGAAAATGAGGTTGGGCGGAGCCAGCGTGAGCGTGGTGGCCTGAGAAGCCGCTGGGGGACTGGCCATGACGATACCAAAGGGTATTGTCAGCGGAACGGTTGCAGTGACTGTATTCGTGGAAGTCTGAATCAGGGAAAGCGTGCTGTCCTTCGCGTTCGCTACATAAACCAACGTGCCATCGGGGGTAACCGCGATGGATTGGGGAGCGTTTCCGACCGCCACAGTTGCGATGACGGTGTTACTTGCCGTGTCAATCACGGAAACATTGTTCGAGACGGCATTCACGACGTACAGGCGCGATCCATCTGGAGTGAGGGCCAAGTCATATGGCAAGGTTCCCACAAGGATGGTGGCCACGGTGACGTTGTTGGGTACGGAAAAAACGGTTACGCTTCCAGGTGTTGTTGTTGAGCAGGTCTGCAAGATATAGCCAAGAGTGCCGGCGGGATTAAACGTCGGTCCACCGAGGCAAGCCGCGGATGGTTGTCCAGCAGGCGGAGCGATGGTGAAAGTAGAGCTGAGCGTATTCGTGCTCGCATTAATCACCGCGACTCTGTTATCCACCGTACTAGCGACGTAGACGAAGGCCCCATCAGGCGTGACCGTAAGCCAGTCAGCTGCAAACCCGATGGGGACGGTCTTCACCACGGAGTTGGTCGCAACACTGAAGACAGAAACGTTTGTGTCCCCATAGTCAGCCACATATCCAGACAGACCATTAGGGGCAATAGCGACCGCAGTGGCACCGGAGCCAACCGGGATGGCGGTCACGAGGGTATTCGTGGTTGTGTCCACCACATTCACGAGATTGTTCACATTGTCTGCCAGGTAGATGCGGCTCTGATCCGGAGTAATGCCAAATGGCTCGTTAAGAGCGGTTACAGGGATCGACTTCACAACTTGATTCGTGGAAGTATCGAGCGCGTCCAGGCAGCAATTCGCGGAAACCACACTGCCTATGTAGGCATAGGGAGACTTGGCAGTGACGGTCAGCCCGGTTGAGCCGGCGACGTTGCCTAAGGTGGCAGTGATCGTGGAAGTTCCGGCATTGACACCAGTGGCCACTCCGGAAGAGCTGATCGTCGCTACTGTCGCGCTACTGGAACTCCAGGTCACCGCGACGGAAAGATTCTGGGTGCTCCCGTCATTGTAGGTGCCAATCGCCAGGAATGTCTGCGTGGTGTGCGTCGAAAGAGTGGGATTTGTAGGGGTCACCGTGAGGGACTGCAGCGTCACGGATGGGGGGATTACGGTGAGCGTGAGAGGCCGCGCTTGAACATGAGACGCGCCGTCGGCAACCTGCACGGTGAAGCTGTATGTGCCTACCGTGGTGGGCGTGCCTGAGATTACGCCAACCGATGAGAGTGGCGACATGCCGGGAGGCAACGCGCCGGACACGAGGGACCATGTGAGAGGAGGAATTCCTTCGACCGCCTGAAGAGCGAAGGAGTAAGGGACGCCGACTTGGGCAAGCGGGAGGGAGTTGGTTGTGATCGTGAAAGTATTGGCGGGGACAATGCCGTAAACTTCGCGGATGCGGAGGTTGTAGGTGTCAGCGAGGAAGAGATTACCGTTTGGATCGCCAGCCACGCCGCCAACAAGGGCGACCTCTGCACTGGTCGCGGGGCCGCCATCGCCGCTGAACCCTAACGTGCCGTTGCCGGCGACGGTCTGGATAAGACCGGTAGAGGCAACAACCTCGCGGATACGATAGTTTCCAAAATCGCCGAAAAAGAGGTTACCCGCGCGGTCAACGAAAATTCCCTCGGGCTCAATTATCTCAGCGGAGGTTGCCAGAATATTGTCGCCATTGTAGCCCGGCGTGCCGGTGCCCGCGACGGTGACGATGTTTCCCGCTGTCTGACCCAGCGGAGGAGTCGAACCGTAGATTTCGCGGATGCGGAAGTTGACTTGATCGGAGATGAAAATATCGCCGGCAGCGTCGCCGTAAACCCCGATGGGGGAGCTAATCTGAGCTTGCACAGCGGGAATGTTGTCGCCATTGTAGCCCGCCGTACCGGTGCCCGCGATGGTCTGAATCAGCCCGGTGGAGGCCACGACCTTCCGGATGCGAGAGTTGCCAAAGTCGGAGAAGAAAATGTTTCCGTTGGGGTCCACATAAACGCCCCAGGGAAGACTCAGGGTGGCTTGGGTTGCGGGACACCCATCGCCCACGGTGTCCGTCTGCGCAGTACATCCGGTGCCGCCGCCCACAACCGTTGTGATGATGCCAGTGGAGGCTGAGACTTCACGGATGCGACTGTGGCCGTAGTCGGAGATGAAAAGGTCGCCGGCACTGTCGACAAAGAGGGCGATGGGTTCAATGAGGACGGCTTGAGCAGCGGGGCAGCCATCGCCAAATGAGTCCGTCTGAGCAGTGCAACCTGTTCCGCCGCCGGCGACGGTCTGAATGATCCCGGTTGTGGCGCTGACTTTCCGGATGCGACTACTATCGGTGTCAGCGATGAAGAGATTGCCGGAGGCGTCAACAGCAACCCCATAGGGCACGTTGAGTTGCGCGCTGGTGGCGAGTAGGCCATCGCCACTAAAGAAAACGGTGCCATTGCCCGCCACGGCCTGGATGGTATCGGTGGAAGCCAAAACGCCATCGGAAGCAACGACCTCACGGACCAGGGAGTTGTCAGAATCCGCAATATAGAGATCATTGGAGGCGTCAACAAAAACTCCGTTTGCGGCAAGGAGAGTAGCGCTACTGGCAGGGCAGCCGTCTCCTACGGAGTCGGTCTGGCCGGAGCAGCCAAAGCCCCCGCCAGCGATGGTTTGAATCAGGCTGGAGGAAGCGACGATTTCACGAATGCGGGAGTTTCCAACATCGGAGAAAAAGACATTTCCGGAAGGATCGACAAAAAGACTGTACGGACTGGAGATTTGGGCGGTGTTGGCAGCGATACCGTCGCCGTTGTAGCCGGGGGTTCCCGTGCCGGCAATCGTCTGGATGAGGCCTGTGGAAGCGCTGACTTCGCGAATGCGGCTGTTGCCTGTATCGGAGATGAAAATATCCCTTTGCGTGTCGAGGTAGACGCCAAACGGCTGGCTAAGGTTTGCTAAGGCAGCGGCACAGCCGTCGCCGACGGTGTCCGTCTGTGCAGTACAGCCGGTGCCGCCTCCCGCGACGGTCTGCATGAGACCGGTGGAGGCGACGACTTCGCGTATGCGGCTGTTACCCGAATCGGCGATGAAGAGATTCTGGTTGGCATCAACAAAAATCTGATAGGGAACAGAAAGGATCGCCGAGGTGGCCGGGCACCCGTCGCCGAGTGTGTCCGTCTGCGCAGTACAGCCGGCGCCACCTCCCGCGATGGTGGTGATGATGCCGGTGGAGGCAGTTACTTTGCGGATCGTGCCGTAAAAATTATCGGAAATGTAGAGGTTCTGCTGCGAGTCCAAGAACAACCCGGTGACGAAGCCCAGAGTGGCGTTTGTGGCCGGGCCACCGTCTCCGTTATTGGCACCCGTCGAGGCAAACAACGTGCCGTTGCCGACAAAGGTTGTTAGTATCCCGCTGGGATTAATTTTGAAAACGCCGCCCGCGGCAAACGCAAAACCCTCCACGGCCACGTACAGATTGCCGGAAGAGTCCTTGACCACCGCAGTTGGATAGCTAATACCGACAGATAGGGCGGGCAAATTGTTGGGGACGCCGCCGGCGACGGTATTGATCGTGCCGAGCGCCTGAGCAAAAGCGCAGGGTGAAACGAGGGCAAGAAGAGCGATGAGAGAAAAGAGTTTTTTTAGCATGGGCGATTTCTTCATTCTCGCGTCCGCAGAAGCGGGAGGTTGACTAGAGTGACTTGGCCGCCGGCGGGCTGGAGGGTGACCAGGAATTGCTGGTGCGGCCCAACCTGCCAGGCGTTGAAATCTTTTTTGGAGATGAGGAACTGGAGAGAGAGCTGGGAGTTTGCGTGAGACTGGACAACGACGTTGGAGACCGTGCTAACCCATTGACCCGGCGCAGAAATGCTGCGCAAGCTCACGCGGGTGACGGTGACCGCGGCATCGCCGGGATTAAAAAGATTCAACTGAACGGTGAGGCGGATTTCAGAGCCGAGGTCGGTGTTCTCCGTGATTTTGTAAGTGCCGGCGAGAGGAGGCGCGGCGCAGGCGGGCAGAACGGCAAATAAGAGCATGGCGAACATAGCGGAGAGATAGAGTGCCGTTAACGGAAAGCGTGAGGTCATCGGGGCAGGGATCCTTTCCGAGGGGCGTGGGTCCATTGCACGGGCGGTCACCGCGAACTGGGGCGAGGAGATGTCATCTTGGACGGCAAGCATAGGTCACCTCAAAAACATTGGGCAAATAGGACGGCAAGAACACGGGACATCTGAGCACTTTGCTCTCCGGCGGGGAGGCCAGAGAGAGCGCCCAGCTGATGGGAGCGGAGATTAGCAAAGTGAATAGATACGTCAAGTGAAAAGAGGGCCAAAAGAGCGGAAAATGACGTTTTGCGCAGCATTGAAAGTTATGGTTAAGGCCAGAGGGGGCCTTCGGGTGAGTTCCGTCCTTGTGCATGCGCAAACCAACATTGACTTCCCTGGTTTCGCTCGTGTTGGGCATCCTATCGGCAAGGAACTTTTGTGCAAACTTGCGGCGGCCCTCCGAAAACAGGAACTTTCTTGCACATATTTCCCCAAAGATGGTCTATTCTCAAGCTCCCCTAAACCCCGCACCTTCCGCGACTCCAGCAAAGAAAGTCATTCAGGCGCTATCATTTTCGGTGAACTGACTGCGGGACTGCGATCCTCCCACTTAAAGGAGGTTCCAGCCACCCCGCCCCTCGACGACGCCGTATCCCTTCCGGCCCTTTGACTTCGTTCAGGACAGGCGGAATAGCAAGTTATTGGCGGGGTGGTGTGGAAAAATCCAAGTTCGACGAAGTGGGGTTCTTCCGAGGCGGCCAATTGAGACAAAACAAAATGCGGCGAACGTAGAATTGGTCAACTTCGGAGTGCAGGATTGCGGTTTGTCAGCGGGGCATGCGGCCGTAAAAGCGGCGGCGAAGCGCCTGAACGAGACCACGGGCATGGAGGCGAAGACGATCCACCGCCTGCTGGAGATTGACCCCGCGACTGGGAGGTTCAACAGGCATGAAGCCAATCCGCTCTCCTGCGGTCTGTTGGTCATTGATGAGACTTCCATGGTGGACGTGCCGCTGATGCATTCGCTTTTGCGGGCGGTGCCGAACCACGCCGGGCTGATTCTGGTCGGCGACGTGGACCAGCTTCCATCCGTTGGGCCGGGCACGGTGCTGCATGATTTGATCCATAGCGGCGTCGTTCCGGTCATGCGATTGACGGAAGTCTTCCGGCAGGCGGCAAACAGCCGGATCATTATTAATGCCCACCGCATCCGCCGCGGGCAGATGCCGGATGTGCGCCGAGCGGAGCGGGACTCGGATTTCCACTTCGTCGAACGGGATGAGCCAGAGAAGATCGCCGCCATGCTCGTCAAGCTGGTCAAGGAACGGATTCCGCAACGCTTCGGGTTCGATCCCATCCGCGATGTTCAGGTTCTTTGCCCCATGAACCGAGGATCGCTTGGCGTGCGCGAACTGAACACGGCCCTTCAGAATGTGTTGAACCCAGTGCGGGCGGGAGAGCCCATGGTCGAGCGGTTCGGGTGGCGGTTCCGGATGCGCGACAAGGTGATCCAGACCGAGAACGACTACGACAAGGATGTTTTCAACGGCGACATCGGAACTATCGAGCGCATCGATCCCGTCGAGCATGAGGTCACCATCCGCTTCGACGAGCGCCGGGTGAAGTACGACTTCGGGGAACTGGATGAGGTTTCGCTTGCCTACGCGGTCACCATCCACAAATCACAGGGGTCGGAATTTCCCGCCGTGGTGATCCCGATCGCCACGCAACACTACATGCTGCTGCAACGGAATCTTATTTACACGGGAATCACGCGGGGCAAAAAGCTTGTCGTACTGATCGGGCAGAAGAAGGCGATGGCCATCGCCGTCCGCAACGACCGTCCGCAGAGACGATATTCGGGGCTTCTCGCCTGCCTCAGAGCGCCATAACAAGGCGTTCCCGCTGATTCAAACAAAGCACGACCTCTTCTGGTGTCCATCGCACTAGCTCTTGAGACGACCATGCCCGAGCTTGACGCCCACATTCGGCAATTGGTAATGTGCCAGCCCTCAGGAGGACACTCGATATGCCACATTATGTGAGTTTGATCCGATACACCCAGCAAGGAATCGCCAAGATCAAAGAAAGCCCCGCACGACTCGATGCCGCCAAGAAAGCCGCCGAGAAGGCGGGAGGGAAAATTCACGCTTGGTACTTAACCATGGGACAGTATGACGCTGTGTTGATTTCGGAGTTTCCCAACGACGAAGCTGGTGCCAAGTTCACCCTTTCGGTTGGCGCACAGGGCAATGTGACCACGGAAACTCTTAAGGCTTTCACCGAAGCTGAGTATCGCAATATCGTCGGTGGACTCTCCTGACATCCGGTCAAAAGGGAGAAAGACATAAGAGCAAGTGAAAGTGGCCCGAAAGGCGGGTCGCTTAAATGCCCCGTCTTGGAGCGTGGCTGCACGTGTGGTGGGTGGCTTTCGCAAAATCGCGATTCGGTAAACCTCGAAACGAATTCAGGACGTGATTTTCGGGCCCGAAGCCTTCTTTCACTCTTGGGCGCTTAGCAAATAGGTGCGAGAATTCGAGCACCGGGAAATCTCAATGACCACCTTCCCGAAGCCCGAGCCCCTCAACGACGCCGAACTCGACCGCCTCGGAGCATTTCTGAGGGGCTGCAAATGTGGCAGGGCAATGAACCTCGAAGAACTCGACGGGTTCTTTGCCGCCCTGATCGCGGGGCCGGAAACCGTGATGCCGAGCGAATACAACCGGGAGGTCTTCGGCGGTGAGGTGGCTGATGTCTGCGAGTTCTCCAGCCTCGAAGAGGCGAACGAAATCTTGGGGCTGATGACGCGGCACTGGAACACAATCGCCGGGACGCTGTTCAATGGCGAAGTCTACGTTCCGCTCCTGCTGGAGGACGAGCACGCCGTGGCGCACGGCAACGACTGGGCGCGCGGATTCATGCGGGGCATGCGCATGCGCCACGATGGCTGGGCTGAGTTGGTTGAGGACGAGGAGCAAGGCGGATGGCTGATCCCCATGATGATGCTCTACCACGAGCACGACGAAGACCCAAAGATGCGTCCCGCGCCGATCACCCCAGAGAAGCGCGAGGACATCATCGTGCATATGGCGGCCGGGCTGGTGGGGGCGTATCGGTATTTCCGGGCGCACCGGGAAGCCCACGCGGGCAGTGCCTTCGCGCCTGAGTCTCGGTGCACCACCTCCAAGGTCGGGCGGAACGATCCGTGTCCGTGCGGTTCGGGAAAGAAATACAAGAAGTGCTGCGGCGGGGCGACGGTGAACTGAGCTATCACTCCTCAGGGCGTAGCCGAATCCTGACAGCACGGGCGATGCTTCGCTACATTATGCTCTGGTCGCGCAGGGCAGCGTCCTACATGGCAGTGGAGACACAAAGCCTATGCTCCTTCCTAAATATTTCCTAAGACTTCCGCACAAATCTCAAGCCTCAAATTCCTCATTAACACTGATGAAATGATTTTTGGAGTTTTTCTGCGTTGACTGCATTGGACTTAAGTTTTACCATCGCCACTGAGAATTTCTTAGGCTGCTTGGACAGAATCCCTCCTCCTCCGCCAACTTGCCAGAGAACAGCGGCACTGGCCGCTACCCTTACAGAGTGCCGGCAGAACAGAGGATGATTCTACCAGCGGCTTGCAATTTTTCGCCTAACAACACTGCCAAGTTCGGTCAGGTTTCTCACGACTGCGCGTGGGCTACACAATTCCCATGGTGAAGAGTCGTTTGAGCCAGACACGCATCCAGCCGAGGGCAGGGGAAAAACAGGGACTTCGCGATATTTACCGGGGTGCGGGTGGCGGCGCGGTGATACTTACGCCATCCGTGGGGCACGCGGCGGGCCGGGGCTCCCCGGAAAGCACCTAGAATAGATAGAAGAAAGATTGTGACGACTTCCCGCACAACCGTGTGGTTCGTGGGGGCCTGGGTTGTGTTCCTTGGCTTCTACGCCCTGGTGTCTCATCTCCTGGGACCCGGGACGAAACTCAACGCTTTTGGAAATATCACGCAGTGCTTTGTGCCGTTGCTGGCAAACGCGGGGCTGTTGATGAATGCCGGCACGCCGCACTGGCGGCGAAATATTTTCTGGATGCTGGTGGCGCTGAGCTGCACGCTGTGGATGGTCGGACAATTCGAATGGACGTATTACGAAGTGTATCTGCTCAAGCCGGTGCCCGACCTGTTTGCAGGCGACATCATTTTCTTCCTTCGCAATATTCCGCTGATCGCGGCGCTGGCGATGCGGCCGCACCTGAAGCGTGGCGAGGTGCGCATTGGCCTGGGGTACATGGATTTTGCGCTGCTGCTGTCGTGGTGGACGTTCCTGTACGTGTTCGTGGTTCTGCCGTGGATGTACGCGACGCCGACTCTGGGGGTCTACAACTTCAATTTCAACGTGCTGGACTATATCCAGCACCTGATGATCATGGGGGGATTCGCCTGGTTATGGTTGCGAACGAGCGGGGCATGGCGGAGCGTGTACGCGCACCTATTTGGGGCCTCGGCGTTGTACATGCTGACTTCACTGGCCGTGAACGTGGCGATCAGCCACGGCGAGTACTACACGGGTAGTTTGTACGACCTGCCGCTACTAACAGTCTTCTTTTGGTATGCGTATGCGGGCTGGGTGGCGTACAAAAGGCGCGATGAATTGGACGCGCCGGCGGAGAGCAGCCCTGTCGGCGAATTGGAAACAGTGGTGGGAGACAGCGTGTGGGCCAGCCGCTTCGCCATGGCGGCAGTGATGTCGCTGCCTGTGTTTGCGCTCTATGCGCTGTGGATGGAGCACGACACGCAAGCGGTGAGAGAATTCCGGCTGACGGTGACGCTGATTGCCTCCCTGCCCCTGGCGCTACTCGTATTTCTGCGCACGCATCTGGCGGACGCCGACCGCGCGCGGTTGCTGGCGAAATCGGAGTCGTCGATCGAGAACCTGCAGCGGCTGCAGGCCCAGTTGGTGCAATCGGAAAAGCTGGTGTCTCTGGGGCAGTTGGCGGCGGGAGCTGCGCACGAAATCAACAATCCACTAACGGCGATTCTGGGATATTCCGATTTGCTGGCGGACGACCCGGCGCTGCCGGACCGTGCGCGGGGCACGGCGGCGAAAATTCGCGAGCAGGCGCGGCGGACAAAAAACCTGGTGCAGAACCTGCTGAGTTTTGCGCGGCAGGTGCCGCCGGAACGCACGCTGCTGGACATCAACTCGGTGGTGACAAACGCGGTGCAATTGCGCGCGCTCGACCTGCACAGCGGCGCGACACGCATTGACATGCAGCTGGAATCGGTTCTGCCGGGCGTGCGCGGCGACAACAACCAATTGATGCAGGTCTTCTTCAACATCATTAACAATGCCGTGGATGCCATGAACGAGGCGGGTGGAGGCGTGCTGACCATCCGGACGCTGCGGGATAGAGGCAACGTGGTGATCCTGTTTTCGGATACGGGGCCGGGAATCCGCGAGCCGCACCGGGTGTTTGATCCGTTCTACACCACAAAACCCGTGGGCAAGGGAACGGGGCTCGGATTGAGCATCTGCTACGGCATCCTGCAGGAACATGGCGGGAGAATTCTCTGCTACAACGGGCAAACCGGCGGCGCGGTGTTTCGCGTAGAGCTTCCGGCAGTGCTGGCGGCATTGCCGGGGCGCGGGCCACAGGTGCCAGGAGCAACGCCGGTTCCCAGCAGCTAAACGCAAAGCTTCTGCTTCTTGCGATGCATTGAAAATTCCGGCGCTGGGCTGCGTAAAAACAGTGCTAGAGTGGCGTGCTCGGGTGTGCCAGAACAGGCGGAAATCATGGGCGAAATCGCGATTGCGACTGAAAAATTGACCAGGACGTTTGGGGCGCTTACAGCGGTGGACGCCATCGACCTGAAAGTACAGGCGGGCCATTTCTTCGGGTTTCTTGGGCCGAACGGCGCGGGGAAATCCACGACGATCAAGATGCTGACGGGGCTGCTGGCGCCGACGTCGGGGCGCGTGGAATTGCTGGGGCTGGATTTTCAAAAGCATCCCGTGGAGGTGAAGTGCCAGATCGGCGTGGTGCCGGAAGGGATGGGGCTGTTCGAGCGATTGACGGGAGTAGAGTATCTGCGGTTTGTGGGGAGAATGTACGGATTGGATCGCGCGACGACGGAAAAGCGCGCGGAAGAATTGCTGGGGTTCATGCAATTGGCCGATCGGGAGAAGACGCTGATTGCGGATTATTCGCACGGCATGCAGAAGAAACTGGCGCTGGCTGCGGCGGTGATCCACGGGCCGCGGATTTTATTCCTGGATGAACCGTTCGAGGGCGTGGACGCGCTGGCGGCGGGGGCGCTCAAGGCCCTGCTTGGAAGGATGACGGAGCGCGGCGTGACGATTTTCCTGACCTCGCACGTGCTGGAGATTGTGGAGCGGCGGTGCAGCCACGTGGCCATCATCCACCAGGGTCGGCTGGTGGCGCAGGGATCGCTGGAAGAGCTGCGCGCGGGAGTTGCCGGCAGCGAGGGCGAAACAAAAACGCTGGAGCAGATCTTCCTTTCCATCGTGGGGCAAAGCGGCGCGGAACAGGCGCGTCTGGAGGAACTGACGTGGCTGACGTAGCGCAGATGCCGGGAGTGCTGGCGCAATTGCGGTTGATTGCAGGCTTGCGCTGGAGCTTACTGAAAAACAGCATGCAGAGGAAGAACAACCGCTGGGACCTGGTGGGAATTATTTTTGCGGCCGCGTTCGGCGCGGTGCTGGTGGTGGGATTGTGCTTCGCCTTTTTTGCCGGGGCGAGTGCGTTTCTGGCAGGAAAACGGGCGAGCTGGATGGGGCTGCTCTTCTGGGCCATTTTTTTATGGTGGCAGGTGTTTCCGATTTTTGTAGCGGGATTCGGGGCAAATTTTGAGTTCAAGACGCTACTGCGCTTTCCGTTGAGCTGGCGCACCTTTTATTTGTTGGGATTGGGCTACGGATTCGCGGATTTTGCGGCCGTATCGGCCGTCTGCTGGGTGGCCGCGATGGTCCTGGGGGCAGCGGTGGCGCGCCCGGAAGTGCTGCCGGTGATGGCGTGCGTGAGCGTGTTGTTTGTGCTGATGAATGTGACGCTGGAGCGGCTGATTGGGTCATGGCTGGAAAAGATACTGGCGAAGCGCAAGACGCGAGAGTTGTTCATCGGGTTGTTCGTGTTGTCGATGGTGTCGTTGAATTTCCTGAATCCCGTGCTGCAGCGGTACGGAAATGCGGCGCGGCCGAAGATTCTGGAGTACCTGCCGTATCTGGCCTGGTTGCCGGGATCGTTGGCGGGGAGCGCCGTGGCGGGATCGGTGCGCGGGGATCCGCGGGCTATCCTGTTGGGTACGGCGGGGTTGCTTGTGTGGCTGGGTGTGACGAGCGGATTATTGTGGCGACGATTCGCGGCACAATACCGCGGCGAAGAGCTCAGTGAGACCGCGGCACCCGCACCGACGAAGAAGAACAACGCCATCGCCGCTTCAGCCAAAAAGGCAAAAGGCCAAAGCGCAAATGGGGAATGGCTGCCGCTGGTGCCGGCAACGGTTGCCGCAGTGGTGCTGAAGGAGTTCCGCTATCTGACACGCAACGGCATGGCGTTTTTGACGCTGCTGCTGCCCCCCATCATGGTGGTGTTTTTCACCATGCAATTCGGGAATGGCTCGCCGCTGCGGGAACACTCGCTGAAGCCGGAAATGTTTTTCCCGGCCATCATGGCGTACCTGATTCTAATCCTGATTTCGCCCGCGTATAACGCCTTTGCGTTTGAGGGTAAAGGCATCCAGACGTACTTCATGGCGCCGCTACGATTCCAGGATGTGCTGTTGGGGAAGAATCTGTTTCTGGTAGCGCTGGTCACGTTTGAGCTGAGCTTGTCGCTGGCACTGCTGGTGTGGCGAGTAGGGTGGCCGAGCACGGCGATGTTTGCGGCGACGATTGGGGCGGGCGCGTTCGCGGTGATGGGCCAGTTGACGATTGCGAACTGGTCGTCGCTGAGCTTCCCGAAGAAAATGGAGTTCGGGAAGATGAAGGGGCAACGAAATTCGGGGATCGCGGTGTGGACGGCTTTGGGCGTGCAAATTGTGGTGGCAGCAGTCTGCACGGTGATCATCCTTGCCGGCAAATTGCTGGGGAATCCGTGGATACCGGCAATGGCGTTCACGGGGCTGACGGCGGCCGCGGCGGGGGGCTATGTGGCGTCGCTGGGGGCGCTGAGCCGCTTGGCGGAAGAGAAGAAGGAATTGCTGATCGAAACGCTTTGCAAATAAAGAGAAGAAGAGGCTCACCGCGGGGAGCACAGAGTTCCACAGAGAGAGCGGATCGGTGGACGTGGCGCTGGGAGGGCCGCTGCGTTTATCGCACTCACCGGCGGAAGTGATCGATACAAAGGACCTGGACGCGCTGATGAAAATCGTGGAAGTAAGCACGCGGAGGTAGTGAGCGCAGCCGCTCTCGCACAGGCCCCAGCCAGGATGTGATTCTGATCCAGGACGCAGCGACCGACCCGAGGATGTAGTCGAGGAAAAGTGAAACAGTTCTTATAACTGAGCGCCACACGGAGGGCCCAATTCCTACCTTCTGCCTGACAAAAAGGAACCTAAATTGGCAAACTCTTCAAATGTCAACTCGCAGATTCTAGAAGGCTTAGCTGAGTTCGTATTGTAATTCTCGGTTATTGCTCTTCGATGGGTTGTCATGAAATCAACAGACCGTCACGACGTTTTGATTGGGTCCTTCCTCCACATCTTCCCTAGAAACAGGATGCGGAGCCAATCGAGGGGCCACATACGCTTATACGCGCCGTAAAAACCTCCTAAACCTTCAGATCCTCCAACCCGCCGGCTTTACTTAGGCCCAAGGCGGGTCGTGCACCTCAGGATCCGGCTCCCTCTTTGAGTCTGGCGCATTGCGGGCAACGGTTGGAAGGACCCTGCTCGTATTGCTGGAGCCCATATTCAAGCGCTAGATCGTGGATCTTGGTGCGGGTCTTGGAAACCGTCGTCTTCGCGGTTGCCTGCTCAAATCCGGAAGAGAAAGTGAAAGCCCTAAGCTAAGTTAGGAAGTCACTTTCTAGACTCAAAAGGGTGGCTCGAAAAGGCGGAATTCTGCTGGCCAATAGGCTGCAAATGAGAGGAATCCAGCGCGGGACCTTGTGCAAGAGGATTTCAGTTTCAGATTATGGAGAAGCAAGTATACAGCCAAATCGACTTTACAAGTGTCTTATGGTTCGGTCCGTCAGCTTTGAGCACGACGAGTGTGGTTGGGTTTACAACCACAACGGGCCGATGGAAGTTGCCCCGTTGGCGCGAGAAGACCCGATGGGAGATGCAAGCAAAGGCGGGTATCGTGGGGCAGAGATGCAACTCGCTCCCCAGAGTCAATCGAGTGTGGAAGTCTTCCAACTTAGAAGGAAATCAACGACCGATGCGATTTTCTATGAGTCTTCCGTGAATGTCTCTTCTGCTTCGACCCCATCGGCTCATTGCATTGCAACGGCCTGGCGTCAATTTGTCCTAGACCGCAGCGCATAAAACTCTCGAATAAAGCTGTATCGACCTGGTTGCCTTTCCGATCAATTTCGAGATTTCGGATGAGGCATCACATCTCAAAGTGATACTCAAACAAACGATGATCGTCAAGCGCAGAGTCTCTAGCGGCGATGCGAACAAGATGCCTCTCCACGTGGCGGACCACGGCACGTTTCCTACCACAACCGATCCCCTGATATCAATTCGAGCCAGGCTGAGGGACTTGCCGTATTTTTGCATGACAGAAAGTCCCCATTTATTGCTCATAGATGCGATGGATGCTTTCAGCGCTTGGATATCAATCTGTCTGGGGATGACGGGGAGCGAGGAATGATGGCTAAACGGGTGAGAATCTCAAAAAGAGGGGGGCAAGATGATGCACATAGGCCAAAAATGGCGTTGTGTTAATCCAAGGTGTTGTGCGGAGTTGGTCATCATAGAGTCATCACAATTGGTAGACGCCGATCAACCGAGATGTGGGTGCGGCACTGTGATGAAGAAGGCGTATGAAAGGCCGACCGCGCGAAGAGTTGTGCTGGCTCCCGATGAAGCGCACGGGTTTGTACCTAGAAAGGAATCGGCCAAGGCTTGACGCAGATGAGAGCACAAGCAGCAATTATATCCCGCTGCTTGTTGTTGCTTCTCATGGTTGGCAAATACCTGCTAACGCTGCTGATTTTCATTGATTACCGCAAAACTTACGTTTCCGTCGAAGCGGGAATTGCATCTGCATTCAAGTGGCACTCGCAACGTATTGCAGCATCTTGCTTGTTCCCTTTGCCAGAATCGTTGACTTGTACCCTTGAAGAATAATGGTCTTGCGACGACAGATTGCGCTGCTCAGAAAAAACTGAAGGCGTGGTCTAGGGAAATGTTCGCGGCTGGATGCGGTAAGGGGAATTGAAGCTTCGAGCGACTGAGCTATGGCCTATGAAGCAGACTGACACGCGCAACATCGAAGATTTCAGCGCGCTGGAGAGTGAGACCCGCGAAATTGGGTCAGGTCGTATTGAGCGGCGCGAATGGTGGTTGTCGTCGACAGCTATAGCGATCACTCTGCTACTCACATTTGGGATTATTTCTTTTCTGCCCGTCCTCCTGCATTCCCACTACGACTGGGAGGGCATCCTCGCCTTGCGCCAAGCTGTGTGGGGACTCCTGGGCATGGTACTGCTGTTCGACCTATACACCATCCACCAGCAGCTGCAAATCCATCGAATACGTCGGCAGTTGGAAGCAAAAGAAAAGCTTTTCCGTCTGATTACCGAGAATGCCGCCGACATGATTGCAGTGGTAGACACGGAAGGGAAGCGAATCTACAACAGTCTCTCCTATCAGAAAGTCCTGGGGTATTCACCCGCCGAGCTTCAGCGATCATCGGCGTTTGAGCAAATTCACCCTGACGACCGCGAGCGGGTGGCAGCCGCTGGGGTGGAGGCCCGGCGCACTGGCAAGGGCAAGACTCTCGAATACCGAATCCGGCACAAGGACGGCACGTGGCGGGTCCTGGAATCCACGTCCAGTGTGATCCGCTCGGGCAAGGGGGAGCCCGACTTGCTGGTCATCGTCAATCGCGACGTCACGGGGCGCAAGCAAGCCGAGGAGGCGCTCCGAGCCCAGCACGATCTGTTGCGCGCGTTGATCGATAACATGCCCGATCTCATTTACGTGAAGGATGACGAGAGCCGGTTCGTTTTGGCAAACCGCGCACTCGCCCAGCTTATGGGAGCGAAGAACCCCGAGGATTTGCTCGGGAAAACGGATTTCGACTATTTTCCGAAAGAACTGGCAACGGCCTACTATTCCGATGAACAGGCCATCCTCCAAACCGGACTGCCGCTGCTTAATCAGGAGGAGCGGTCGGTGGACGCCGAAGGAAACGCGAAGTGGCTCTCGACATCGAAGGTTCCCTTGCGCGATCGGCAAGGCGAGACGATCGGGATTATCGGTATCGGCCGCGACATCACTGTGGGAAAGCAAGCGGAAGAAACATTACGGCAGTCGGAAACGAGTTTCCGTTCCGTGGTTGAGGGCGCGCCCTATGGGATTTTTCGCGCTAGTGTGGACGGCCGCTTCCTGCGCGTCAATTCGGCGCTGCAAGAAATGTTGGGTTACCGGACCTTGACGGAGCTCCTGGATGCCAACCTTGGGGACCATGTTTTCCGGAATCGCGCCGATTTCCATCATTTGGTTGAGTTATTGGGCAGCGTGGACGAGTTTAAGGACGTGGAGATGGAGTGGAAACGTAAGGATGACTCCCCCATCACTGTGCTGTGCAGCGGCCGGAAAGTGGAAGGTGGGGATGAGAATACTACCTATAACGAAGTCTTTGTCGAAGACATCACCGAGAGACGAGTTCTCGAGCGTCAACTCCGGATGGCAGCAAAGATGGAGGCTGTGGGGCGTCTCTCGGGTGGGATTGCCCACGATTTCAATAATCTGCTCGGAGTGATTATCGGTTACAGCCAGATGCTCGCGCGGAAAATGGAACGCGATAACCCATTGCACGAATACATCGAGGAGATCGAGAAAGCGGGGCAGCGCGCGACGTCGCTGACGCGTCAATTGCTCGCGTTTAGCCGGCAGCAGATTTTAACCCCGAAAGTCCTGAACTTGAATGAACTGGTTTCCGACATGGTGAAAATGCTTCCCCGATTGATTGGTGAGGACATCGCCATAAGCACGAAACTTGAACCCGCGATTGGGAGTGTGAAGGCCGACCAAGGACAGATAGAACAGGTGGTGATGAACCTGGCGGTCAATGCCCGGGATGCCATGCCGAGCGGCGGCAGGCTGACCATCGGGACAGCGGATGCCGTATTCGATGAAATGTATGCGCGGCAGCACCCGGGAGCAAAACCGGGGAAGTACGTGATGCTGTCGGTCGCGGATTCGGGCGTTGGAATGAACAGTCAGACTCTGCAGCATATCTTCGAGCCATTTTTCACTACCAAGGAAGTCGGCAAGGGGACGGGATTAGGGCTTGCGACAGTTTACGGCATCATGAAGCAAAGCGGTGGTTATATCTGGGTGGACAGCGAACTGGGTAACGGTTCTTGTTTCCAAATCTTTCTTCCCCACGTGGAGGAGGCGGTTACGCACGTGGCGGAGCAGACCTCGCCCTCGCCCAACTCGCAGGGAAGCGAGACGATACTCGTGGCGGAAGATGCGGAGCCCTTGAGAAAGCTGGCACGGACCTTTTTGGAAGAGCGTGGCTTTCAAGTTCTTACGGCTTCCAGCGGAGAAGAAGCTCTCAAGGTTGCGGCGGAATTCTCTGGAGAGATTCATTTGCTCCTGACAGACGTCGTGATGCCCGGGATGAACGGAAGGGTCCTGGCCGAACAATTGCTTCCGAAGCGGCCTGGAATGAAAGTTCTTTACATGTCGGGCTATACGGACAGTTTTATTGCTGGTCACGGAGTTCTTGAAGAAGGAACCCATTTACTCCATAAACCTTTCACAGAAGAGGTTCTGATCTCAAGAATTCGTGAAGTTCTGAAATCGGTTCACGCGATTGCAGGAAAGAAAGCGCCGCTGGTGGCGGAATTGCCGCGGCAGAAAGTTTGAGTAAAACTCAGTATGGCGAAACTTTTGGTTATCGATGACGAAGAAGCGGTACGACGCCTGATCCGGCTCAATCTGATGGACTCCTACGAAGTTGTTGACACAGGAGAGCCGGAACAAGCTCTGGCCCTGGCACTGGAGCACAAACCAGACGCAATCCTGCTGGACCTGCGCATGCCAAGATACTCCGGGTTCGAACTGTGCCAAACCTTCACGTCGTTCAGCGCCACACAGTTGATTCCCGTATTTGTGATTAGTGGCGAGGCCGGATCCAAAACCAAGGAGTTTTGTCGCGATCTCGGCGTTGTTGGCTACTTTGAGAAGCCAGTGGACTTTGACGCTTTGCGCCATTCATTGGAAACATTTTTAAAGAACGGCCGGAAGGAGCGTAGGAGTGAAGTCCGGGTCCGTCTTCGGGTGCCGTTAAGGCTGTCGGGGAACGATGAGAAAGGAGAGCCGTTTACGCTCTTGACAACGACCGAAAATATTAGCCGCAGCAGTTTCTTGTGCTCTTGTGGTGTCGCACTTCTTACAAATACTACGGTCGGTATTCAACTCGTCGGTCCAGCCAAAGAATTGGCCGGCAAGGCACGGGTCGTTCGCTCGGAATGGCATGAAACACCGTACCCTCGCTACGCATTCCACTTTGTTGAGAAGCCCGATCATTGGGTACTGGATTGAGCGCGTCCGTGATGGAATGGAATCGCATCCCTCTCAGGGACTCGCAATGGCCAGAAGGGGTGTTCGGGACAGGGTAAAGCTGGGGACGCCATGGTTTGATACCCAGCGATTCATGCCACGGAGGTGCAATCTTGACTACTTCAGCTCCCAGGGGCAACCGTTCGGAAGTGGACCGCCGACGTACTCCTAGGTATCCCTTTGTCGCCACGGCAGAGATCGTGGAGAGGATCTCCGGTACGCCAATGCATGCGCGAGTCAGCGATCTCAGCCTATATGGCTGTTACCTTGACATGTCCAATCCTCTCCCAAGTGGCACTCATGTTTTTGTGAGGATATTCACGGACACGGACTTTTTTGAGGCTGACGCGACTGTTCTGTATTCCCAAGCGAATCTTGGGATGGGCTTGGCATTTCGTGATGTAAAACCACATTTTCTACCGACGTTGCAAAAGTGGCTGCTTCAGGCAATGCAGGAAATGCACAAAGCGGAGCATTGAGGCTTGAATCGTCCGCATCCCTCACAAACCTCGCAACTAACTTAATCTCGGAATTATTTGTCCACTTGGCTTGAATGCTTACTTTCGATCATGAGCAACCGGATTGCGTCTCGCGCAGCTTACAACTGCGTGGCCAGTCTCTGCGGGATGAGGGGCCGGAGCTGTCCCTTCTTTCAAAGAGAGAGATGGCCGAGCGAAAGTTTCGAGAGTGTGACAGACCTCAAGCGGAAATGAAAATCCAGATTGAAATTGACTGCGATTACCTTAAGGTGTGAGTATAGGGCACAGGTTTAAGCCCTGGATTTATTCAATTAGATTATGACTACATTTATTGTGGGACTCTCGTGCAGTGTTTGCCAAACCGATGATAGGCAAGACATTCGACGACGAAAGATAATTGAGGGATGAACAAGCTTTCGCCCCATGAACATTTAAAAGATTTGCGGTCCCGGCTTGGGATCACCACACGTGATGTTGCGGAACTAAGCCAACAGATTGCGGAAGCCGAAGGCGATCCGGAATTTCAAATATCGAATGCATGGCTGACGCAGGTCGAGAACTCAGATTCGGTACCCAGCATTTTCAAGCTCTACAGCCTGAGCGCAGTTTATCGCATAAAGTTCACCGATCTCCTTCGCTTGTACGGTGTTGACCTGGAGAAGATCGGACAGCATCAACTTGCGAGTCCTTTACCCCACACTCATCTCACAACGCTGGAAGTGTACGATCCAGATCGAACCGTCTCCTTCCCGGTCCGATTTGACAGGTCATTTGACATTGATAACACGAATTTGGTGTCCAGGATGGTGGAGGTTTGGGGTGAGGTGCCGATCGCTCTCATCCAGCACTTGGATATCAGGCATAATCTTTATGGTTACATCGGGCTGACCGACAACACGCTTTACCCGCTCCTTCGTCCAGGGTCTTTTGTTCTGATCGACCCACGGATCCGCAAGATTCGCACGCTGGAGTGGCGCACGGAGTTCGACCGGCCAATCTACTTTATAGAGCTGCGCGACGGTTATGCTTGCTCCTGGTGCGACCTCCAAGACGGTCGCCTCTTGCTCATGCCACATCCCCTTTCTCCCTGCCGGGTACGCAGCCTGAACTATGGGTCGGAAGCAGAAATCATTGGCCAGGTAACTGCAGTCGCGATGCGGCTGACGGATCCACCACTTCCGGATTCTGCCGATGTCTCAAGATTGCCAGGGCGAGCCTGATATTTGAAACAAAAACGTGGACGATTGTCGGATTCAGCCGCAGGGGAACGGTGACGCGATACGGCTCCAATATTTGCCAGGTGCGAACAATGGTTGCGGCGCTCTCTCGCGAAGCGCATGCATAGATTTCGATTTCCTCTACCAATGCCTCAAGCGAGTAAGCAGCCAGCTGCTTGAAAATCTCGGTGTGGGCCAATTCCAAGGCCTCACTGGCCTTCTCAGGGCTGAATCGCGAAGCTAATCCCTCATGGTGATAGGTTCCTGTGTTGTAGTCTCGTGTTGAAGCGATGAAAATCAGGCGAGCTAAATCGCTCGAGATCTTCGAAAGTGTGCGCCGGAGCAAATCCTCGTAGACATCACGAACGGGTACGAGTTCAAACCCGGCATACGTTTCGTGTGAGTTTCTGGTGCTCAAGGAAACCTTCTTTTAGGGAGATGTGGGAATTCCAGTCGCTGCTCCAGCGGAGGATCTTGCAAAAGCCTCGTGAGCGTAGCTGATTTGCCGCGATAGCTCGTGCACATACGAAGCGATTCTCTCCAACCTCGGCGGACCAACGGTTGTAATGAGGAGCAAAAGAGTTTCACACATCAGTAGAAGTTCGATGTACATAAGAAAAAGTGAGAGTTCTGTTCTGAAGCGAATATCAGCAGCCTGTTTTGCAGCCTCCGTGTGGTTTCGCATGACCTGTCGGATGTCACGGGACGTTTGCCTCACCCAAAGAAGCGCGATCCTCTTACGCTCCTGGAGAAAGAGCCGTTCAAGACAGGGAGACTGTGTCTGCAATATGAGTTCCCAGTCTTCACGAGAAAATATCCTGGCCACTAATTCCGGCGGGCACACCTCGAACTCTCCGGAGTGCCTCGGGTCTCCCGGGAATTCCGAAATTGAGTGAATACCCCGAGCTGTTGACTCCTGCCTTAGAGCAAACACTACCAGGGCAATGAGGAGAAGAAGACCAACGGTCAACGCGCTTATCAATCCAATCATCGGTCAATAGCCTTATCGAGATATGAACGGGCTTCCTGCAGGCGCCTCTTTGTGGCGGCCGCGATTCTTTCATATTGTCGTTCGAACTGAGCGGACTCCTTTGTTTGAGGATTGGGACGATATCCCCACAAATGCACGATCCAAACAAGCAAACTGATATCATAAGACATTGGATAAAGATAGAACCAGGAATTGCGGAAGTGACCGCTCCCGGTGTATGCAAACGTCAACCAAATAACGCTCCCGGCGACAAACAGACCATAACCGAACAAGATGCCCCGAAGGTTTCTTCCAAAGGGTATCGAATAGTGGAGAAACAATAAAACAAGTGCAAAAAGAGAAAGAGCCTGGACCATCCTCATAGTTCGTTGAATTTCAGTGATGCTAGCCTCGGCCCACCATCGTGGATCATTCGCCGCATTGCCAGCTGCTACCACAAGTGCAACGAGAAAAAGCAGAAGGAGTGAATTGCGAGCCATGCGGGATGCTCCAGGATAGGCTCTCAAACCTACTCTAAAAATCTCAAAGACGACTCCACATCCCACCAGAATGCCGACAAACTCAGTGGACCAGTAAGTGTAACGATAGAGGAAGAGTTTCCAGTGATAAACATACAGGCGAAGGAAAGACTGGGATAGGACGAAGACGATGTAGAGATAAAAGGCGGGATACCGGGATAGAAGCTTCGTCTGCAGACCTCGCACCAGAAGAAGAGTCTCGACTGCTATACTGCCCCACCAAATGAGCTGGTCGAGCATTCCCCTGCGCACCTAGTCGCTCAAAAATTCGTCCACGAAAATGCTAGCAGAGAGCTAGGAAAGATGCCATGGCATCTTTCCTAGCTGCTCTCAGTGTTCAGGCAGTGAGTGCGTTGGAAGGCGTCGGCGGTTTGGGCGTCGGCACCCTCGGAACGGGGTCACCCCCGTCTGCGGTCATGATCGGGCGGCCATTGGCTTCGGGTGCGGTTCGATTGAGTTTTCCTTGGGTCATTCTAGCGTGCGGCAATAGAACCACAGCTGCAAATAGAACTATTGCACAAAGCTGGAAGGGGGTTTTCATTGAGCGCATAGAGTTCTCCTTAAGAAATTGAAGGCGAAGGGAGCAAGGCCCCGAACGCCTGAGTTTATGAACCGCGCAAGAGTAAGTCGGTGAACCGCAAGTACCGCAAGAAATTGATGGTTGGTTGGTATTACAACCAAAACGTGCCGACGGCTAGAGAGCTGCGACTGGACTTTGAGACTACGGTGTCTTCGTTGGGCCCTAAACTGAGGCCAAGTGACACCGTCTGCTTTCCCGTGGATTGAATTCTGCGGGCAGACTGCTGTTGAGTGCGTGCAGTGGCGGAAGAGATGGACGTTAGAGGAGTTCATTCCTGGGCTGCTACAGGCTGTGTTTTGTGTGTAGGCTTGCTGCACGGCCAACTTCTTTCCGAGCTTCTCGTTCAACCACTGTGGTCACCATATCCAGATGCTTTGCCGATCGTTTTTTGCGCGCGCGGATATTCAGGGACACTCCTTGTGATTTTGCTCTGCGAAAGGGGCATTGATTGTGATCCCAATCAAATACTGACCGGACGGGTCGAACTCACTCTTGTTGGTGGTACAGCAACGCTCTGTGATTCATGATTGAGAAATAGCTGTTCGATGGCTAAGGGGTGTTCGTTAGGAACTCAGAAGGATTCTGGACCAGAAGAAAAGGCGGCCCTTTCGGGAAGGAGATCGAAGTGACTAAGGAGACCAGATTAGGTAGTGCAATGGATGTAATTCCTTCGACTCCGTCTGGTGTCCCTCGAGTGCTGATCGTGGACGACGAACTCACCACACGGAAGCTGCTGGCTGCAATGTTGGGAGAAGCTGGAGTTCCCTGCAAGACAGCTGCATATGCGGAGGAGGGCCTGGGGATCCTCGAAACAGAATCGGTGAACGGAGTGCTCTCTGACCTCCAAATGCCTGGGATCTCAGGTATGGTGTTCCTGGCGGAGGTTCGACGGCGACACCGCCGTTTGGCCTTCTTGATGATTACGGGGGTGGACGACATTCGAGTGGGCATAGGAGCAATGAAAAAGGGCGCGAACGTCTATCTCGTCAAGCCCTTGCAGGTTGAAATTGTCATGGCCAGTCTCGAGCGCGCCTTGGAAAAGAAGCGCTTGGAGCAGGAGGTGGAGAACTACCGCGAGCACCTCGAGGAGAGGGTCAAAGAGCGGACGGGTCAACTTGAAACGGCGTTTTTTCAGGTCGAGCGCAGTTATGAGGACACGCTCCGGGCCCTGGGTGCAGCCATCGATCTTCGCGACAGTGAAACGCCTGGACACTCGCACCGCGTGACTCTATATTCGGCCAAGATCGCGAAAGAATTTGGAGCCACAGAACATGAATTGAAAACCATCGCCATGGGAGCTTGGCTGCATGATATCGGCAAATTGGGAATACCCGATGCGATCCTGTTGAAGCCCGGGGCGCTCACCGAGCAAGAGTGGGCCATCATGCGGAGCCACGCACAGGTCGGGTTTGATCTAATCAAACGCATACCTTTCCTTGCAAATGCCGCGGAAATCATCCTGACACACCATGAGCGTTGCGATGGCAGCGGTTATCCCCGAGGCCTGAAAACGGCGGACATTCCGATTGGGGCGCGAATATTTGCCGTTGCAGACACCGTGGACGCAATGACGTCTAACCGTCCCTATCGTTCGGCTCTCTCCTTCGAAGAGGCACACGATGAAATTCAGCGCGGGTCGGGAGGTCGCTATGATACAAGGGTGGCGAACGTCTTCCTGAGCATTACGGTCGAGAGCTGGAAAGCACTCCGCCATTCAATCGAGATTCCTGGCAGCGAGTCCTAATGCATGGAGGGAAGCTATGCTAGAAGCCCGATTTGTGGGAGCAGAGGAAATTGAATTCATTCGATTTCTAAACTGGAAACCAGGGAAGGCTCACGACTCACAAACAGGACGGCCTAGATTTTTGGCTCGGCTAACGCCAGCAAACACGTTGTGCGCCTCCGTGTAACAGGTGGGTCGTTCCGAATCTCCTTCGAAATGCTGCGTCTCTTGCGCCATCCTTCCAGGCTCGCAGTCCCGCCCGCTTGCTGCCCCAGGTGTTGTAGCGACTGCGCACAGCTGCCTATTAATCTTAAGTTGCCGCCTTCATTTGGAGATCTCCCGTGGCTTGACCTTGTTATTCTGTTGTTCCTTGCGATGCCTCTGCCGGTCGTTCTCCTCCAGCAGAAGAAAGCCACTGTTCGAGAATGGGAAGCTGGTTGGTAGGGACGTTTAGGAATGAAAGGCCCATTCCATTCGACTCGAGGGTGTAAGCAACCATGGCATCCGTCAGAAAATACACTCCATGATGTCTGATTTCTATTGCGAGGAGCGTGCCTTGGGAGAATGGTTCACGAGTGCGCACATAACAACCGCCCTTGCTGAGATTCGTTGTCTCGCCCCAAATCTCCCTGCCGGAATGCAACTCAGTAGCTCGGACTTCGGCAGCGAATGCCAGTCTATCTGAGCCGGTCTGTTGAGCACGAGCGTGTTCCACAAAACCTCCGCCCTTCGAAGGTTCGTTGCGGGCTCTTCCACCGATCGAATTATCCCGCTCGCCATATGGGCTTTCATGCTCCAACCGATTCTGGTTCGGATGCAAATCAAGATAGGTTGCCAAAGAAGCCGCTCTGCGCAACGAATCGTTTGAACGCTGGCTTCTAGTCAGATCTTCTGATCGTTTTTCCCTTCAATAAAAGGGAGGCAGCTGCGAGATGCAGTGATATTCGCATGGACGGGTTGTTGAAGAGCCTAGGCAACTTTTTCACCGCATCTGACTCCTGCCACCTCCTCCATCAAATGCTTAGGCCTTGCCTCCCTTGTCCGGCAAACAATGCCAACTGGCATCTTGGTGGCAAAGGGGCTGGGATTGCTCGGTATTGCGACCAGAATCGGGATTCGATAAATGGACAGCCCAGTTTTGCCCAAGCTCTCTGCGAGAAAAGATCTCCTCGGGGACTCTGGAGGCTGAACGCTTCCGCGGCCCAAGCGACCAGAACGGCCTCTCTCAGAGTGATGTGCATTGAAAGGTTTGAACGCTAGAGCAGTAGAACGTTAAAACGTGGCGAGGGCGCCGGCTAGGAGCGGGGTTCTTTCGTCAAACGCAGGTACTGGACGCCATAACGAAACATCTTTTCTAGCGGGAGTTCCTGCACGTAGACGATTTGGGCTGGAACAGGAATTCGGGGCAACCCGGGGGAGTAAGGAGCGGCGACTTCAATGCCCGCGGTTTCGTAATAGCGCCGGCTGCTTTTGAAACAAAGGCCGCCGCGCGAGACGTTTTCGCAGAGGACGATATCGTCGTCGAAACTGGGATTGCGCACAGACGCGGTGAAGCTCACTTTTATGCGGACATGCTGACGCCTGTTCTTGAAGCCTGTCGGCGAAGGCGACGGCTCGGGCGGGGGAGCGGCCTCGAGCGAAACAGTCAGGGCTTCTGGCACGGCGGATTCGTCAGGAACTTCCCCGGCAGATTCCTTCCAGAGGGTTGAACCACTACATCGTTCACATGATCGGAGAATGCCGTCGTGGATGGCGTAGATGTCCGATTCGAGAGCGCCAAGGTCGGCGAGTTCGCGGCGGCCGCAAATGCTGCACTGGAGTAGCTTTCGGCGAGCTAAGATCTCAACCTGCGACGCGGAAGGGAACTCGACACCCCAGAAGTCGACAGCAGGGTCGAGAAAAGCGACACCGTAGGTATAGGAATCACCTTCGCAGCCGATTTGGCCAACGACGCGAATCTCGGTCTCTTTATTACTTTCTTGGTGAACGACGATCAACTCTTGCTCGGCGGCGAGTTTATGCATTGAGACGATGCCCGCGCCGTGACGGCTGAGGACGACGGTCTTTGTTTGCTCCATGAATTCTACGCCTTGAGCATCCCAGCCGATGGCCGATGCGAAACCGATGTGCTGGCATCTAGGTCCGCCCGATGCGCCAATTTTCTGACCCACTCTCAGCCCGTTGGGTCTTTTGCGCGACCGTCTATAAGTCTCCTGCGTCGAAGCGGTTCGTCGGATACGGGGATGCAGACCCCTCCAACGTCTCCCCGTTGGTTCGGGGAGCCGAGATGCGGGTGGCCGAAACTCGCGCCGTGAATCGCGCCCTCCGTAAGGCTTATGGAATCGGTCTCTGTTCGGTCGAAGAGTTGGGTGCGTTCTCGATCCCGTCGAGATCTGCCTCCATTCCGTCCCCGTCAAACGGACCCCATCCCTCCAACGGTTCGGGCAATGGCCAACCCCGGCTCCGCGATCAGCTCTGCCTGTTGATCCGCCAGTACAACCTCGACTCGAATCTCGTGAAGGCCTACGCGGCGGACTTCTGCGGCACGGAAGCCCTCAGCGGCGCCAGTCGTGAATTGGTCGAGTCCTTCATCTCCCATCTCGCTGCCGCAGCCAAAGAGAACAGAGCTGCTCTGGTTTGCAAACTGAACTCCTACGCTCAACCGGTGGAGGCACAGCCTTGAGAAGACACATTCCCGGTCTGCATTCGGGACAGCAGGGCCTGGTCAGCAATCTCGACGGCCTATTCTTGGTCCGTGTGGAGCGGGTCTCCTATCGCTGGCATCCCCAGAAGCCCTTCCTGGCGCTGCGCTTCACCATCCTGGAACCAACCTCCTTTGAAGCACTTTCCTTCTCGGGACGCCTTTACTGTACTGACCGCGCGCTCTGGAAACTCAATTGGTTTCTCCGTGATTTTGGCTACGACACCGAACTGCTCAGTCGAGATCAGGTGGACGAAAAGGCCCTCCTGAATCTCCGAGGAGTCATCCGGACTACCTCCACCAACCTCAACGGTCGCTCCTACCAGAACCTCGAGGCGTTTGCCCCGGCAGCAGAGTGGGAGGCACTTTCCTGCGCATCGAGCAGCCAGGGCGAGAGTGGGGAGTAGCTGAGATGACCTTTAGCTACACCCAGATTGCCCATTATCTCCGCTGCCCGCGCAGCTATCGCCATCGCTACCTGGACGGCTGGCGCGAGAAAGAGACCCGGGCGGCCATGATCTTCGGCCGCTGCTTTGAAAAAGCGTTGGAGTCTTATTTTTGCGGCGACGATTGCGGCGCGGCACTCTATCGGGAGTGGCGTGCCTTCCGCGATACTCCGTTTGCATACAAAAAGGGGGAGACCTGGGATCGGTTGGTTCATCAGGGGGTGCATCTTCTCGAATGCTTTGCCCAGGACAATCGGATTCGCATTCCCCACCCGCAACAGAATCTCCAAATCAAAGTGGTGCGGGAACTTCCGAACGCAAATCAATTCATTGCCTACGTTGACGCCGTCGGTGAGCTCGATGGCCTCCATTGCCTCATGGACTGGAAGACCACAACCAGCCGTTACTCCGAGGAGCCCGCAAGGCTGCTGTCGCTCGACCCTCAGCTGATCTGCTATTCCTGGATGACGGGGATTCCCGAAGTGGCCTTAGTCGTCTTCCTGCGAAAGCACCAGCCGGAGATCCAATATCTGAGGACCTCAATTTCGGAAGAGCAACGCGCTAAGTATGGCCGGCTCGTGGGGGCAACGATCGGCCAGATCGAGGCCGCCCGGTTCCCTACCCACAGTGGGATTCGCTTCCCCCAAAACGGCTGTGTGAGCTGCGCGCATCTTGGGCTTTGCCTCGATGACCAGAAGCTGATCGATTCCAGTCTCACCCTCACACCAGGAGCGAGCGACCTTGCTTGGCTTGACGAGCTTGTGGATTGACAGGAGACCGATGGTGACTCCGGAGATCAATCGCCGGCGGGCCGTGTTTGTACTGGGCAGAATCGATGAGATTTTGTCCTGGGAGAAAACCAAGGAACAGGAAAAGGACGTGCGCTTCGTCGAGTTAGGGGAATACTTATGCGAGGTACGAGCAAAACAGTATTGGCGGCTGGAGAAATTGAAGTCGTTTGACGAATTCCTGGAGAAGCGCTTTGCCGACTCCCGCCGGAAGGCCTATTACCTCATGACCATTCACGAACATCTCACGCGCGTCCCGAAGCCGCAGCTTCGAGAGATGGGTTGGACAAAGGCGAGGGAGCTCGTCAAGGTGGCGCGCAAGGATGGAGCGGATTTCGCTTGTGCACCCTGGGTGCACAAGGCAAAGGAACTCCCGAAGGAACAATTCAAGAGGGAGGTCGAGCGACACCTGACGGGGATGGAAACGGAAGCGTGGGAGATCATCTACTTTAAGCTTTACAAGAGCCAGTTACCGGTCGTTGAAAAAGCTCTCGAAACGGCTGCCCTGATGCTGGGAACCGACAAATCACGCGGATATTGCCTGGAGATGATCTGTGCCGATTTCCTGGCCGGAGCTCGACTGCAGGACAGCGATCGGTAGAATGCCTTGCCAAGCAAGGAGTTGGTGAATTGAACATTCCCAAAACAGCGACTGTTCAGGCGATGGAGAATCCAGAGAAAACGGGATAAGCGTGCTGCGCCAGCGTAAACCCCGTCGGAGACTCGACCCCGAAAAGTATCGTGCTCTCCGCAAACAGGTTTTAGAGAGAGACGGCTGGCGCTGTCAGTCATGCGGTGCCCCAAGAGACTTGCAAGTCCACCATTTGCAATCCCGCAGCCGGTTCGGCGCCGATCGCCTGCGAAACCTTATTACTCTGTGCGCCCGATGCCATCGGCTCGAGCACCTGGGAGAGAAACACCCCTTTACACATTTTCGTGATGGAGAATCTTAAAACACGGATTCCTATGTTAGTTTTGGGGGTGCCACGTTTCTTCTGGCCACTTTCTTGGTTGGCGATTTGCTGAACTTCTTTTTGGGGTTGTTATGCAAATTGGAGAACGCCTACGCTGCTTGAGGGAACATGAGAATCTTACGCAGGATGAGGTGGCCCTGAGAGCAGGGTTGGTTCAGCGGTATATTCCGCGGATAGAAAACGGCCATGCGGTTCCAAAACTCGAAACACTGGAAAAGTGGGCACGAGCGATGCAAGTTCCTTTGTATGTTTTCTTCTATGAAACAAAAACTCCTAAGATTAGCAAACGGTTGACGAGCCGACGCATCGATTGGGCATCGAGTGGAGAAGGGGCACGCTATCTAGGAAAACTATGCCACGCTTTGGGTCGACTTAGCCAAAGCGATCTCGACCTTTTCATTTCCGTCGTTCAGCGGGTTGGGTCGAAAGAATACAGACGTTAGCGCTCAAAGAGGGAACTTCTATCAGAAGAGAAAGTAAAGCAGCATCCGTCGGAGCGGTGGCGGAAAACGGGCTGGCGACGGTCGTTTGGGGATCGTTTCTCCCAACACATTTTTCGAGCTTTAGCGACAGGTCCCCGAGAATCCAACAAGCAAACAGCCTCCAGACCGCAACGGCACAGGTGGTGACATCCTCTGGCCTGGCGATGCACGACGGACGGAGAACTCCTAGAAACCTGATCAAGGTATTGTCGTTAACGGAGAAAGCGTGCTACATGCGCCTCAGGAGAAGTTCGATGAATCTTTCGACTGACTCTTGGATTCCGATTGTCTGGAGTGACGGCAAACCGGGGATTGTCAGTCTGCGCAAAGTACTCGAGGGAGGCGGAGAAATCCGCGATCTCGCCGTCCGCGCGCACGAACGCATTGCCCTAATGCGCCTGCTCATTTGCATCGCGCAGGCAGCCCTCAACGGCCCGGTAGATTATGACGATTGGAGAGCCTGCCGGGAACGCATTGTGCCGTCAGCCCTCGCCTACCTCGATCGCTGGCGGCATGCCTTTGAACTTTTCGGTAGCGGCCAACGCTTCCTACAGGTCGCCAATCTGAAAAAGCCCAGCGGCAAAACCAAAGAGGATGAGAGCGACGAAGGCAATTCCACTAGCAAACTCGGTCTTGCGCTGGCGACGGGCCACAATGCCACGCTTTTCGACAACGCGGGTGGCTCGGAGCGCGCTTTTACACCCGCTGAGCTTGCGTTGATGTTGGTGACATTCCAGTGTTTCTCTCCCGGTGGTCGCATCGGAGTAGCGTTGTGGCATGGTAAGGAAACAGCCGGTAACGGTTCGAGCGACCACGCTCCGTGCCTATCTGGAGGAATGTTGCACGCGCTCCTCCTGGGTGACAATCTGGCCGCCACGCTGTGTAAGAATCTTTCGACCAAGCAGCGGGCAGCGGAGTTTTATGGGAAGAACTCTTGGGGCAAACCAGTTTGGGAGTGGATGCCCGAGGGACTTGGCGACAGGAAAGCCGTACAGAACGCCAACCGCACCTACTTAGGCCGCCTTGTTCCGCTGACCCGCGCGATCTGGCTCGCATCTGATTGTCGGACTCTTATCCTCGCCAATGGCTTGGAGTATGGGTCCTATGCTGAAAGTGGATGGCGTGAACCTTCCGCCACAGTTGTTATACGATCCGTTAAAGGCCAGCCCACACGAGTCGTGCTGCCAGCTTCCACTGAGAAGGCCGCTTGGCGCGAGTTACATGCCTTGACCGTCAAAGCCGTCAGCCGAAACCCTGGCGGTCCTCTCGCTCTGGAGAACACCAATTTCGACCAACAAGCTTTCGATCTCTGGGTGGGCGGCCTTGTGGCCAATAAGGCCAAGCTAGTGGATTCTACTGAGTCCGTGTTCCACATCCCTGTCGGAATGCTGAATGAGACAAGCCAGAAGGTCTACGAACAGGGCGTGAAGCTGGCAGATCTCACGGAGTTTCGCGTGATGCGTGCTATTTCGGACTATCACAAGGAGCTCGGTGACGATCTCGATCGAGCGGAGATGAAAGTCCGCCGCAGACAAATCCGGAGCTACGTCGCCGCCCAGTTTTGGACGGACCTGGAAAACGCCGTATCTAGGTTGCTGGAGGTTGCCGCCGCTCTCGAGACTCTCGGGCCCAAGTCCGAATGGCACAAGACTGCGTGGGGGCAAGCCGTCTGGCGCGCCGCCCGCGTATCGTATGAGCGCGCCTGTCCGCACGAGACACCGCGCCAGCTACGCGCTTATGCACTGGGAATGAAAATATTGTTCACTGCACCCGCCGAGCCCGGCGGAGTTGAAAAAGAAACAGAAGAAGAGGTTGAAGCATGAGTGCTAGTCAACTCGACCCGAAGGAAACCGCCGCGCGCTTGTTGGCTTATCTGCGCCGGTTCAAGAACGATCGAGGGGCGATGGCCACACTTCGTTGCGCGCTGAGTCCCAGCAAACTTCCCAAAGCTTGGCCGCTGCTGGCGCAAGTGCGCGGAATCGGCAATCCCCGCATAGAAACCATTGCTGGCCTGTTCGCTTACCATCCGGTCGAAACCCCGACCGGCAATCTCGGAAAGACCTGCCGCAGGCTCAGAGTAACGAACGAGTGGTTCGACGCCCGTTTCCGCCGCTTGCTCGTGTGCGACCGAGACCAGATTTGCGAGCGGTTACGTCCGGTGATCCTGGCCGCCAAGTCCAAAGGGATTCCGATCAACTACGAAGAACTTTTCGCTGATCTTCATTACTGGAGCAGCAATGTGAAAGCGCGCTGGGCGCGTGCATACTGGGGTGCACCCGAAAGTGAGGAATCGGCGGCACTGGTCCCATCGGAGAGCACTCCATGACTTACCTCACCCAAGCTACCCTCGATTTCGTCACCGCCTCGCGAATGCGCCTGCGCAACAGCTACGACTGGCATCAGGCCGTGTGGAAAGCCTTCCCTGGCCGTGACAATCAGCCGCGCGATTTTCTGACGCGGCTCGACCAGCGGGGGGATGGCTTCCGTCTGCTGCTCGTTTCACCGGTGCAGCCGACGCGACCCGATTGGTGTCCGGCCGCCGTGGCAAGCTGGCAAACGAAACCAATTCCTGATACTTATTTCACGCGCAGCCAATATGTGTTCCAGCTTTGCGCTAACCCGACGAAGAAAGTTTCCAAAGAACGGCCGGACGGCTCCTTGACAAAGAACGGACGGCGCGTTCCCTTGGGAAAGCGTGAGGAACTCGTGGAATGGATCAAGCGTAAGGGAGACCATGGCGGGTTCACCGTGGACGAAGCCACGTTGCGCACATTCTCCCGGGGCCGTGAATACTTCGAGAAAAACGGCCAGCCGGGCCTGCACAGTGCAGTGGAGTTTCAGGGGATGCTGACGGTGACCGATCCGGCTAAGTTTCACGAAACCTTTACGCGCGGTGTCGGCCCGGCCAAGGCGTTCGGGTTCGGCCTTTTGGTGATTGCGCCTGTCACATCATAAGGAAGGACGAAAAAAGCAGAAAGGTACCACCATGAAACTCATCGAACTCCATATCCTGCAATCGTTCCCCGTCTCGTGCCTGAATCGTGATGACGTGGGTGCGCCCAAGACAGCAACTTTTGGCGGTACCACGCGTGCCCGCATTTCCAGCCAGTGCCTGAAACGCGCTATTCGGCTGCAAGCCAAAGAACTGTGCCCTGAACTGTATGCCGGGGAACGCAGCAAGTTAATTGTCGTGCCCATAGCCGAAGTCACCAAGCGTTATGGGGCTCCAGCCAACCAGGCACTCGCGGTTTCCCAGAAGTTCTGCCACGGACTCGCAACCTTCGACGAGAGTGCTTTCAAGCAGAATGGAATCCGCAAGGTCAAGACACTTATGTTTCTCTCGCCATCCGAGCGTGAGGAAATCGGAAGAGAATTGGCTGCGATCCTCATGGAAAGCAAAGATGCAAAGACCATGGACAAGAGAATTCAGTCCGCTGCCTCCAAAGTTCGTGAGGCAAAACTGAAAGATGCCGCTGACATAGCCCTCTTTGGACGCATGGTGGCCGCTGATCACTCGCTGACTGTCGAAGGGGCTGCGATGTTCAGCCATGCTTTGTCAACTCATCGCGCGGACAACGACATCGACTTCTTTGCTGCCGTGGATGACCGTCAGCAAAACGACCCAACTGTGAAAGAAGAATCTCGGACAGCTAGCGCGATGATCGGAACGCTAGAGTTTATTTCCGCAGTCTACTACCGCTACGTTGGGCTGAATCTTGGTTTGCTCGGAGATGACCGTCACCTCGAGGCCCTCTCGGCGAAGGATCGGCGAAGAGTCGTTGACACATTTCTGCACGCCGCCGTCCTGACTATTCCAGGCGCGCGAAAAAACTCGATGAATGCGCATACCTTGCCGAGCTATGTGCTAGGTCTCGTGAAAGACAAGGGCCAGCCGCTGCAACTGATTAACGCGTTTGAAAGACCAGTGCGGTCTAGAGAGGGACTGCTGGGTGCTTCTGTTGCCGCGCTCAAGGAGCACCACGAGCAGCTAAAGAAAACCTGGGGCATCAAGCCGTCTTTAGAAATCGCCATACCCGACAAGCCGCTTGACCAATTCTGTGCGGAGATTCTGAGCTATGTCTGACACTGCAAGCCTCGCCCTGCTTCTGGACGGCCCGCTGCAATCGTGGGGCTTAGCAAGCCGGTTCCAGCGGCGGACGACTGGGTTGTACCCGACCAAGAGCGGCGTTATTGGCTTGCTCAGCGCGGCCATGGGACTAGCGAAAGGGTCGCCAGAAGAGGCTGAATGGTTACCCAAGATGTCCGCCCTGAAGATGACGAGTATCGTCATCCCGCGCAATGTACCAGAGGCTGACGGGCCGTTGCCTGTTCGTCGCCTTGAAGACTACCACACCGTGCTCGAGACTCGGCGTGCCAGCGGCGCAATGAACAAAGATGCTGTTGTGACACGCCGCCAATATCTGCTCGAAGCACGTTTTGGCGTGATCCTCGCCGGGGACCGGTCTGTGCTGGAGCGCGTTGCGGCTGCTCTGCAAGACCCGATCTGGGGAGTCTGGTTAGGACGCAAGAGCTGCATCCCGTCTGCGCCGCTGTTTGTAGCGTTGTGCAAGACCCAAGACGCCGCGTGGAAAGCGCTCTTGCGAGTCTCCAAACTGCGGGAGGATACACTCATGGAAACATTCACCACCGTTACCGAAATGAAGCACTTCGCGGAAGCCACGGACTCCATTAACGACCAGCCAGTGAGCTTTGGAGACGGCACCAGTAGCGGCTCGGACATGCGCCAGTTCGCTGTCCGCCGTATCGCGGTGAAACTCGGCATTCGACAGTCATGACTCGGCATGCGCTATTGTCATTATGGCAATCTCTGAAAGACCGCCGTTGGAGACGCTTACGCCAGCGAAAGATCGCTGGACGCCGAGTCCATTCGAACACGGCCGACTTGAAGTTGATGATTCCAGCATTACGTGGATCACTGCGAACCGGATGGTGTCCCGCCTGCCAGTTGCGGCAGTATCGGCAACTTTGCTCGGGCCAGGCAGAAAGGTCACGTACCGCCATGAAAGCCTGTGCAGATTCCAATACGCCCCTTTGCTGGATCGGTGAAGATGGGATGCGGTTCTACAGGTTCGGCATCGCGCCCAATCTCGACAACGTGATGCCCCACAAAAATGCTGCTTGGGCTGACAAGTAGAAGCGCACGGAGATCGCCTGCTTCATGTTTGCACACTGGTTCCCGGACGTGGATGTCCAAAGATATTCCATGACCGAGTTGCGCGACATTGAAGTGGGTGGCCTGTGGATGATGTCCGAGGAAAGGGACGAGGAGACAACAACTACATGAATCTGAGTGTCTGGTTTCACTCTGTTCCATAAGCTAAGTGCTTTAAGATCCAGAGTCCTCCCCACACGCGTGGGGATGGTCCGCAGCCCTCTGAAAAAGGATTAGCGCGAGTGTGCTTCTCCCCACATGCGTGGGGATGGTCCGTATGTTTTTCTTGCCATTGATGAACCTATGGCGTCTTCCCCACACACGTGGGGATGGTCCGTTCGCTTGTGAAGAAGAAAGAAAAGCGTTCATCTCCCACGCCCTGCTTCCCCTCTTCCGCCGCCTTTATGAACCCGACAATGCACTAGATACTCGACAGCGCTTGACAAATCAATTTGTGCGTCCTACTATAACAGGACAGATATATTCACATAGTGCTGTTATAGAAGGACAATAATAACTAAGTGTCCTGCTTTGACAGGACGCAAAGATTATGAATGTCCTAATATAGCAGGACAGAGAGCCGTAGATGAGAGACGACTTCAGAGATCTTCGATTGAGCCAACTGACTCGCAGTCTATCTGCTTTCGAGGCAGCTAGGCAGGAAGCGCGTCCGCAGCGTGGTTGGCTCCGAGCTATTCGTGAAGGGCTGGGTCTGAGTCTCGAAGACGTGGGAAAGAAGCTGGGACAATCTCGGCGGCGCATTCAAGAGTTCGAAAAAGCTGAATCGAAGGACCGAATTACGCTACGGAGCCTGCGGCGCGTGGCCGCCGCACTGGATTGCGAGTTGGTGTATGCCATCGTCCCAAAATCAGGCACGATCACCGAACTAGCTGAGCGACGCGCACGTGCCCAAGCCACAGAAGACGTTCTCGATGTCGAGCACACAATGGCTCTCGAAAACCAAGCAACGGGAAACGTTAAGGAATTGATTGAGGAAGAGACAAAACGCCGACTCAAGAAGCAATGAGCACAATCCCCAATCTGAATGAGACTCCGGGGAATACACCGCTTCACCCGGACGATGCGGCACAGTTAATTCCAAACCTTGCGAGCAGAAGAGAGTTGGACGAGTGGGAACGAACAAATATTCTTGTAGCGCAGAGGTGGGCCTTCAATTCCAGGGTCATGAGTAGTAGAGATCCTCTGGATGAGCTCTATTTGCGAGAACTTCATCGACGAATGTTTGATGAGACTTGGAAATGGGCCGGTAAGTACAGAATAAGAGATGTGAATATCGGCTGTCCCTGCGCTGAAATCTATCAGCGAATTCCAGCCCTCCTGGGCAATGCTCGGTTCTGGATAGAAAACAACACTTTCGAAATCGACGAAATCGCAGTTCGCTTTCATCACCAGTTGGTCTCAGAGATACATGCTTTCCCTAATGGAAACGAGAGGCACGCAAGACTCCTGGCTAATGTTTTGGCCACGAAGCACGGACGGCCTAGATTCACATGGGGCCGAGCCAATCTTGTGAATACCGGGCCGCCGCGCGACACGTATTTAGAGGCTCTGCGCGTTCTTGACGCTGACTTCAAGAACATCCGACCACTACTAGAATTTGCACGATCCTGATCCATCGTCAACCATGCCGATCACCATCTCCATGGTCGCCATCGTTATCGCCGTCAACATCGTCATCATGATCGTTATCGTGGCAGTCGTCGGCTTCCAGCGACTTATCAAATTCTTGTAAACGCCGGAGCAAAAATAGACTGCCATGCCGGATAGCTGATGGTAAGGCGATTTATCACCTCGGTAAGCACAGACACCTGCTGTTGACATCTCTGAATCCGAAACCATCAAAAGCGAATCTTGCCCCGCTAGCGCTTGTAACCAATCTTTCTCAACAGATCGTGCCGCCAAGTGATATCCGCCTGCCCCTCGACACCTTTCGGGGAACTCCCATCAATCACGCCGAGCACACCCCGGCCTTGCTCGCTCTGTGCCACGACGATTTCCACCGGGTTTGCCGTCGCACAGAAGATCGCGCACACCTCGGGCACGTTGCGGATGGCATTCAATATGTTGATGGGGTACGCATTTTGAATGAGCAGCACGAAAGTGTGCCCACAGCCCAGCGCTTGAGCGTTGCGAATGGCGATATCGCGAAGCCCTTCCTCATTCCCATCTGCCCGCGTCAAACACGCCCCGGAACTCTCGTTGAATGCCAATCCAAACTTGGCTTGCGGCACGGTCGTGCACACCGCTTCGAACAAATCCTCCACCGTCTTAATGAAATGCGATTGGCCGACAATGATGTTGGCATCCGCAGGAAATTCCATGCGAACGGTTTTGATCTCGAGCATGACTCCTCCGATTCTATCCGCAGCAAAATACTCAGGCACCTCGCTTGCGTTCAACCCGCACTCGCTCGCTGTAGTGTCCTGTCCTCACTTCAACCCGCACCACTTCGCCTCGGCCGATGAACATCGGCACTTGAACGCTAAGGCCGTTCTCGAGCTTGGCCTCTTTCCATGCCGTTTCCTGCTGTGCGTGCGCCGGTGGTGCTGTTTCGGCAACACGGACTTCGGCCACCTCGGGGAAGGCCACACGGAGTGGCTCGCCCGCAAAGAACTCCACGGGCAAGTGCATCCCCGGCTGCAAGAATTTTTCTGCAGGTCCCAGAACGCCCCTAGGCACTTCCCATTGCTCAAAGGTCTGCGGGCTCATGAATGTGCATGCATCCCCCGCGCCGAACACGAATTCCAGTATGCGCCGCTCGAGTTGCACCTCTTCGAGGCGCTCTTGCGGGCGGAAGTGCGGCTCCCAGATGTGGCCGGTTCTCACATTGCTCAGCTTGGTCTTGATGACCCCGCCCAATTTCGCCGCTCCAGCCTTCGATTCCGCCTCGAGAACACGATAGATCTGCCCCTCGATCCGAATGACCATTCCCTCTTTTAGGTCCGCCGCGAGAAACATGGAATTCCCTTCAAAAATACACGCTCTGCTCTCTTCTAAAGCTGACCCTCCTCCCATTCAATGCTAGAAATCAGCGTCACATCGCCCAAATCGGCTGACCGAATGAGCCGCTCTCCAGCATTTCGGCAGGGACGGGATCGTCGGCACCTTGGTTTTCCCAAGCGCAGTCCCCGTCAAATGAGTTTCTCATTCGCGCTCGAGAAGCTCCTCCATGAACCGCTGCATGCGCCGGTACTGTGAGCCTTTCCAGTAGATTCGTTCACAGCCCGGGCACACATGAAACTCTTCGTAGTATTGCTCTGTCTTCGGCGGTAGCCGATCGCTGATCAAATCCTTTTGCGTTGGCCGCAACAAAGAGTTGCAATGTACGCACCTAGAGAATGGCGCAATTGCGCCCGAAAGATCGAAGCGCTGCAACACCTCTTCGAGTTGCTCGCGAGAATTTGTCGCCCGCACACAGTAACCCCGGGTTACCACGTTTCGTTTGAGTAATCCGCGATCTCTCGTGAGCAGAATCCGCCTCTCTTTGGAGGAGATCGTCGCCAACTCTTCATCCTGAGTATCGTCGCGGTATTTGGTGTCGAATCCCAGCATCCGCAGATAGCGGACGAGCCGCCCGAGATGCGTATCCGCGACAAATCGCGACTCGCGCAGCGGCTGCGGCCGGCAGCGCACTAGCGCCGAGATATCGATGGATTCGAAGACGGGGTAGACGCTGATTCTGTCTCCATTCCGCAAGCGGTAGGTAAAATCCTCCGGCTCGCTGTTCACCAGGATGAGGTCCACTTCCGTATGCGGCACGCCGAGCGTTTCGATCATGTCTTTGATGGAGCCGCTCACCTCGAATGCGTAGGGAGTCGCCCCTCCCCTCCTCCACGGCGCCAGAAAGTCGTTCAGCTCCGCATAGAAACGCACGTCCACTTGCTTCCGCATGAGGCCATTCTAGCTCCCCTCGAAACGCGCCCACCAGAGCCGTCGGCGAGCCTCTCATTCCTGTCATGGTGGCCGTCTGGATCATCGTTGTTGCAAACGAAAGCTTCTCTTTGAGGGTGCCGGGCTTCAGACCTTGCACTTCGGAGACTTTTCTCCAGTGTCCCGAGCGACTTCGTTGGCGCTGGGCGGAGCCTCCACGCGCATTCCATCAAGAGCCAAAAAGTCTGTGTTATAGGGTTTTGGCTCCCACATACAACCCTACGCACACCCACTCCATTCTTATCAAGCGGAACATCTAGGTGCCCACCCGGCCGAAGCCATCATTCGACACTCTATAAGGACGGCTATGCAAATTTCGTTCCGTGCACTTGGACAAAAAGGGACACTCTTCGCTGGTTGGTTGGCGACATTCTCTTTCTTCACTATGACGTTGCTGGCTCAGGCACCCGAAGCGCGAATTACAACGGAAATTGACAACTCCGAACGTACAGCAATCCAGGGCACCCATCCACCGATGGCGAGGCCGGAAAACGATGCTGGCCGAGTACCGGCGGGAACCAAGCTCCAGGGCATCAGCATGGTCTTCAGCCGCTCCGCCACCCAAGAGGCTGATCTACAAGCATTGATCGCCGCGCAGCAGAATCCAGGTTCGCTGCTCTATCACCAATGGCTTACCCCAGACGAATTCGCCGCCCGCTTCGGACTAGCCGACGCCGATATCTCCAAGGCACAGCTTTGGCTCCAACAGCAGGGCTTTTCGATTGAGGACATTTCGCGCAGCAAGAATCGAATCGCCTTTTCGGGCACAGTGGAACAGGCCGAAGCAGCCTTCGGTGCGGAGCTGCACTACTACACGATGAATGGCAAAAAGGAGTACGCTCCCGCGGCGGATATCAGCGTCCCAACAGCACTTTCTTCGGTGGTGCAGACGGTCACAAGTCTCTCGACGTTTCGGCCCAAACCGCACGTCAAGTTCAGGACGCCACAGCGGGCCCCGAAGGCTGACTTCACCTCAGGCCAAACCGGCGACCACTTTTTGACGCCGGGAGACATTGCCACCATCTACGACATCAAGGCCGCGTATAGCGCGGGCTATACCGGGACGGGGCAGTCGATGGCAGTCGTCGGCCAGTCGTCGATTGTGCTATCGGATATTGAAAATTTTGAGAGCGCCGCCGGGCTGACGAAAAAGGACCCCACGCTGGTGCTGGTGCCGAATTCGGGAACCGCCGCCATCGTATCCGGCGACGAAGCCGAGTCGGATCTCGACCTGGAATACTCAAGCACGATCGCCCAAGGCGCTTCGATCTATTTCGTGTATGTGGGCAACAACCCCAACTACAGTGTGTGGGACTCCATCAGCTACGCGGTCGATAACCGGACTGCGCCCGTCATTGGTACCAGCTATGGCGAGTGCGAGGCCCAGCTCAGCTCGAGCGAATACTCGACTCTCAACGGCACCCTGGAGCAAGCAGCATCCCAGGGCCAGTCCGTGGTCTCTGCCGCGGGTGACGACGGGTCCACCGACTGCTATGGAACCACCGGCCTGACGAAGGCGCAGCAGGAGGCATTGGCCGTTGATTTCCCCGCCAGCAGTCAGTATGCGACCGGCATGGGTGGCAGCGAGTTTCCCGCCGCCGATGTTTCCTCTTCGAACACCAACTACTGGGAATCCGCCAGCGGCAGCGACGTCATCAGCTCTGCTCTCTCTTATATTCCAGAGCAGGTCTGGAACGATGATTCCTCTTCGGAAGGTCTCTCCTCTGGCGGCGGAGGCGTGAGCACACTAACATCCAGGCCCAGTTGGCAAACAGGCGTAACCGGCATCCCCTCCGGCAGCTACCGATTGGTGCCAGATATCTCGTTGACCGCCTCGCCCAACAATGCTGGCTTCCTCTATTGTTCGAGCGATTCCAAATCGACAGGGGTTACTGGGAGTTGCTCGAACGGGTTTCGCGATAGCAGCGACACCTATCTCACGGTGGCCGGAGGCACCAGTTTCGACGTACCCATTTTCGCGGGAATGGTAGCCATCATTAATCAAAAGCTGAATTCGACCGGGCAGGGCGTCGTCAACCCCACGCTGTACAAGCTGGCCGCAGACCCCACCACTTATGCCTCGGCCTTCCATGACATCACCAGCGTCAGCAACGAATGCACCGCCGGCTCAGCCTACTGCTCAACGGTTGGCGCGTCCGAGTACCCCGCCACGACTGGCTATGATGAGGCTTCCGGCCTGGGCTCAGTCGACTTCTACAACTTGCTGCTGGCGTGGCCGACATCAGGTTCCTCACTGGTGGCCACAACGACTACACCATCGGCAGCGACCACTACGCCTGGGTCCGGGGCGAGCGACGTCATCACCATTAAGGTGGCGTCCGCTTCCAGATCAAGCACCGCCACGCCCACCGGCACTTTGACCATGGTCGTAGATGGCACCACCGAGACTTCTTCCTTGGCCCTGTCCGGCGGCTCCGCCACCTACACTTTTTCTTCCACAATCACAGGGTCGCATACCATAACCGCAACCTACTCCGGTGATTCCACATACCGGTCTTCCACCGGTACCCTGACCTTGACGGTCGGCAGTGCTCCCAAAAGCTTCATCCTGACTGCGACGAACACCACAGTTTCTGCTGGCAGTTCAGGCACTTCGGCCATCACCATCACACCGCAGAACGGCTACACCGGCACCATTGCGTGGAGTGTCTCCAGCAGTCCCTCTATTTCGAATGCGTGCTTCTCTTTGCCCGATGCTACTGTCTCCGGCAGCAGCACTGTTACTGCAACGCTGACCATCCACACCAGCGCCTCGGCGTGCACGAGCGCCGCGGTTACCGGGACGCGCGGCAATAAGCGCAAGTCCATTGGCACAACTCCGGTCGCCTCCCGGAAGGACATCCCCCCGCTGTCCACCTTGCACACAACACAGGCCAGCTTGGCCCTGGCAGGACTGCTATTCGTCGGGCTGCTGGGCTTCCGTTCCGGCAAGCTGGGCACGTTTTCTGGAGTTTTCTTTTTGCTGGTGGTTGGCTTGACGATGTGGGGTTGCGGTAGCGGAGGATCGTCATCATCCCCGTCGGCGAGCACGCCAAACGCAGCCACGGGAACCTACACCCTGACCGTAGTCGGCACGGATACTACCTCGTCCTCTATCACGGCGTCGACCACCATGACGCTGACGATTGACTAACCCGGCCAGACAGATTGCTACCCAACGCGCCATGACCCAGGATTTGTCTGGGGAAATTGAGCCAGGAACCTCCAGTCCTGCTGCAAGGCTCATGAGGCCGGAGGGAACCACGATTGATGCCGAAGAACCCTGCGAGAAGGCCGCTTCTGCCACAGTTCGCTTCGAATTTAAATTCCACGCCCAGCCCGAACGTTGGAGCGAGGAGTACACAACCGCTCTATAGAGGTGTCAATCCAGCAAACTGTGTAAAGTTGAATGAACATGTTTACGTTCTAGAGAACATAGCGTAGAGTGAATATTGCTAGTATAGTATGGTTACTTATCTTTACTAGACATCAACGAGGGCACCATGGATATAGCAGAGAGGCTCCGGCAATTGAGGGAAGCCAAAAAGCTTTCTCAGGGAGACATTGAGAGGCGGACGGGACTGCTTCGGTGTTACATCTCACGCGTAGAAAATGCCCACACGGTCCCGTCTATCGAGACGCTCGAAAAGATTTCTCGGGCATTAAAAGTGCCAATGTACCAACTTTTTTATGATGGACAAGAATTACCCGAGGTTCCACTTTTCTCCGACAATGGAAAAGAAGACTGGGCCACTCAACGAAAGGGCCATATACTGTTCATGAAGTTGCGCAGCGCGTTGAGTCGCACCAGCGCAAGGGAGAGGAGTCTCCTGCTTCAATTGGCCACAAAGATGGCCTGTGCGAACCGGAAGACACGCCGATGAAGCCAATCCCCCTGTTCTGAACAGCTATCTGGAAGTAATCCAGTCTCCGTATGCCCTGGCGAGCAGATCGATCTTCACAAGCCACGGCTCTGATATGAAAGCTCTTTCCTTCCTCCGGGACCAAATCCTCGGGACGGTCATCGAGCTGCGGCGACAACCGAGGCAATCTATAGCAACACGAATCGCGTTGACCAAATTGCCCAATTCATGGGCGATTCGTCTTTCGTTGGGCTGTCAGGGGTTGAGCAAAGCCAGGTACGGGCGTAGGATTGCTCCCATCAGGTCCCAACGAGACTTGATGGGAGGTGCTCCATGCCATTCAACTTCATAACCCTGTCAAGAGTGGATATGCCCGTAAGCCAAGCCGAAGGCCTGAAAATTCTGGAACGCGATCAATTCTGCTGCAAGTACTGCGGATTGGATGGGAGGGCTAGCTTTGATAACGCGCTGGTCATGTCCGTTGATTTCATTATGCCTCGCGCGCACAAGGGCAAGAAGGATCCTGCCAACCTGGTAGCCTGCTGCCGTCCGTGCAACATGATCAAAGGCAAGCGGGTCTACAAGAACTTCGAGGATGCCAAGAAATATGTGCTCGCGCGGCGCGAAGCGATGCGCCAGACCTGGGAAACCAAGCGCTCCCGCCCGGCGGCAAAAACGGCTTCCACTTAATACGTTTCGAACCGGCGCTGACAGGACACCACTCGGCAAGAATGGCGGTGCAAGGGCAATCTGCTGATCGCCTAGACGGTTTCCAGGCCGACTTCTCCTTCTTGTTTGGAGCCAGCTTGGCCGACCCAGACCACGCTGCAGCGCTCGGAGCTGGGCCCGTCTTCATCGAGGATAAGTTCGATCACTTGGCCGCGCCTAAGGTGGAAAGTTCCGCGCAGCCTGAATCCGTCTTTCGAGGAATCGAAGATGAGGCAGGGGAGCCTCTTCTGGTCGCGGGCCAGATTGATTACCAGGCTGGCGCGCCTCTTCGACATCACCCGCTTCGAGCGGCGGCCTTCGGGGAGAGGAAAGCTGGGCATTCTTTCACCGCCTAGCTTGCGAGTAGTCATGTTACACCCGGATTAGCTTCATTGAAATACGGCGTATCGCGCCGCTCAAAATGTAACCGAAAGGGACAACGTCGCGCCATTTAAGGGGAGATGTGGACTATGAAGCCATTCTCGCAGTGTGCCTCCCCTTCGGGTGGCTTTTGCAGAGCTTCCAACAGCTGAATGAAATCAAAACGCTGCTATTGCGAAGGACTCAGTTCTGACAAATGACGTCATCGTCTGAACCGCGGCTCTGCCCGGTCTCATAGACCTTGCGATTCAGAAGTTCCGGCAACCTAGGGACAGCGGGCATGGATATGCTTGCGCTATCAGAGGCCATTCAGTTTTGCGAGTTAGTGGATGGACAAGTAAGAGGCAAAGAACCCATCCTCGGTCAATCGGTTTTTATCAGCCCATGGTGGATTGCGTGGAGTGCGAGTTCGAGGCGGTCAGAAACTCCAAGCTTGTCAAAAATGTTATGCAAATGATTCTTTACGGTCGCTTCGCTAATGAAAAGCTTTTCACCGATTTCCTTGTTACGAAAGCCCTGGGCCACGAGCTGGACAATCTCCTTCTCGCGTTCACTGAGAAGATGTTTTTCGCGGCGCGACCCGGCTTCAGAAGACTTGGAAAAAGCTTCCATCACTTCAGCGGTCATGCGGTTATCCAGCCAGATTTCTCCGGCATGAACGTGGTGAATACTTTTCACGAGAAGGTCAGTAGCGGATTGTTTCAAGACGACGCCGCGTGCCCCCAAGCGCATAGCACGAAAAACATCGCGGTCGTCCTCTGCGGCAGTCAGGACCACAACGCGAGTCAGCAGCGTATCGAAATTTACCTCTTCAAGTACAGCAAGCCCGCTCTTATCGGGCATGCGTAGGTCGAGTAGAAGAATATCGGGCTTCAACTTGGCGAGGAGCTGGATGCACTCTTCGCCGTTTTGGGCTTCACCAACAATGGTGACCCCTTGGTCGGCATCTAGAAGTTTGCGAAGGCCATCGCGAAAGACCGCGTGGTCGTCGGCAATCAAAACTGTAATTGCTGGCCGCTGTTTTGACATGACATGAGAAGAATTGCCCTAGTTTCGGGTTGATTTTTTAACTATACCGCATCCTACGCTCCTTTTTTAAAGATACCGATCTGGCGCGACTACGCGAAGGGCAAAGCATGTTTAACTTCATGCTTCTCGGGGGACAAATCGTCTATACAGGCAAAAATATCCCTGCTGCCCATGCGCACGTAAGGGCATAGGGTTATCCGAAGATGTTCTTGACATGTCCTCGAATGCGTTAAGACTTTTTCTGTGGGACCTTGGCACCTTTTTTGCGTGCCTCTGACAGGCCAATGGCAATCGCTTGTTTCCGGCTGGTTACTTTGCCTCCTTTACCTCCTTTGCCCGAGCGAAGTGTCCCGCGCTTTTCTCGGTGCATGGCGCTCTTCACGCTTTTGCCAGCAGCCTTCCCGTATCTTGCCATCGCATTCCTCGTTCTAAACGTTGCGGGTCCATTCAGGAGGACTTAGCCTTTGCTTTTGCCGAGTCGCCTGAACGGTAGGACCGCGTAAACTCATCGACCTGCTTCTCCGCAGCGTCCTTCGCAATTCCATAGCGTTCCTGGATCTTGCCTACAAGCTGCTCCTTTTTGCCATTTATCGTAGTCAAGTCGTCATCAGTCAACTTTCCCCACTTCTCTTTTACTTTGCCCATCGATTGCTTCCACTTGCCTTCAATTTGGTCCCAGTTCATCTCGAACCTCCTCTGGATAGAATGGCCGACGCGTACTTCCTGCTGCAGTCGCAGTCAGAGATACCATCGCCAATCCTCCAATAAAATTCCGTCTGTCCATCCCGTTAGGGCTCATGCGCTGGTCTGAGCTTGAAACCCGAATTACGCTAATGCGATTCACAATGCCGCGTCTGTTCAACATTGCACACTTCCAAAATCAAAGAAAGACAGCCGTGTTGTGTATGAATGCTCTGCAAACTCGGGCGGGTGGCCGACAGGTTAACGGGTGGAAAGTCTTTTGCCCGCCATGGACTTTAGCGGATGTTTCGCCCAACTCCCGATTAACGCTAGTGCTTTATCGGATGCGCGTTTTCACTGAGGCGCAGAATTGGGCAGGGTGTTCCGCGCGCGTTCGATAAAGCCGTTAGAACGTGGCCGCCCGGTTTGCGGCGGGCGCGGGTGTTATGCAAATTCAATGGTGGGAAGGAGCGGCGTCGAGGTGTGCCACGGCCGAGCGCGAGGGTGCAGCACGTGACACCGGGCGTGCGGAAGCTGGTTAGGGTGAAAAAGTATGATGAAGAAGGTGGTTGAAGAAGTTGAAAGAAGAGAGCTATCCGACGGCAAGGCGGAGAAGTGCGGACCGTGCCGAGGCACGCGAAGAATACGAATTAGAGAGAGTGGTTTCATGCTGCAGCAGTGACCACTGGCGGAGAGCGAAGTTGGATTTCGGCAGCCGTAAGTCGCTCGATGACTTTCATCGGGCCAGCACACTTGGGGCAGTGCCAGAGATCGGACGAGTCTTTGGTGGAGGAGACGTTTTGTTCAGCTTGCGGCTGTTGTTCCGAGCCAAGAAGTTGAAAGCAAAGCGGTAGGAGAGTGGCACGCCGCCGGTTGGCCAGGAAGCCGAAGTTGCGGATGCGCACGAAGCCTTGCGGAAGGATATGCAGTAGGAAGCGGCGCAAGAACTTGTCGAGCGATAGGGCCATGAGTCTCTGTTCGTTGTTGTGGGCCGAATCGCGCCAGCGAAAGGTGACCTGGCCATCGGCAAAGGAGACCAGACGATGATTGGAGATAGCCACGCGATGGGTGTAGCGGCCCAGATATTGGAGTACATATTGGGGGCCACCGAAGGGGCGTTTCAAGTACACCACCCAGTCTTGTCGGAACAGAGGCCGTAGCCAGGCGGCGAAGATCTTGGGCTGAGCGAGGAGTGCCAAGTCTCCTTGGAGATTGAGCCGGCCATCACGGAAGGCCTGCTCGAGAGCGTCGACGAACTTTCCGCGGAAGACTTCCCGCAGCACCTCCTTGGGAAGAAAGTAGTTTTTTCGTGAGTGAACCCAGTGGGTGTGATCGAGCGAAAGGCCGCCGGCGGGAACGACACAATGGACATGCGGGTGAAGGCTGAGTTTTTGGCTCCAGGTGTGCAACACACTGAAGAATCCAATTTCAGCGCCCAGGCGTAACGGGTTGCGGGCAACTTCCAGAAGAGTTTCCGCACTGCTATGGAACAAGAGATCGTAGAGGAGCTTCTTGTTCTGCAATACCAGTGGCGCCAACCTGCGGGGGAGTGTGAAGACCACGTGCGCGTAGCGTGTTGGAAGAAGTTCTCGTTGACGCGCGGCGATCCAGCGTTCCCGGGCAGCGATCTGGCACTTCGGGCAATGGCGATCACGACAGCTGTTGAACGAGATGGCACGATGTCCACAGCGGGTGCATTCATCGAGATGTCCGCCGAGTGCGGCGGTACGACACCGCGCAATGGCCCGCAGCACTTTGACATGCTTCCAGCGCATCCACTGGCGGCTTCGTTCGATGAATGCTTCTCCCGCAGCGCGGATGAGATCGCCCACCTCAAGAGGCGGCCGGCTCATCTAGTCCTCCTGCGGTGACCTGTCTTTGAGCTTCAGTAAGTCCAACGGGCTGGCGGTTGCCTTCAAGTGACGTTGGGAGAGGTGCAGGTAGCGGGTGGTCTCCTTCAGATCTCCATGGCCTAACAGAATCTGAATGGTTCGCAGATCGGCACCAGCCTCGAGTAGATGCGTGGCAAAGCAGTGACGAAGCGTGTGAGGATGGACGCCTTTGTCGATGCTCGCTCTCTTGGCGGCGTTATGACACGCATGCCAAACCGTTTTCGTATCGATTGGCCGATCCCCGCTGTGGTGGCGGTTGCCGGGAAAGAGCCACACACTGGGTTTTCCCCGCAAGCGGTGGCAATGTGCTTGGAGTTCTTCGAGTAGCATTGGACTGAGCATGACGTCGCGATCTTTGCGGCCCTTGCCGCCCTGGATGTGAATCACCATGCGCTTGTCGTCGACATCGCTGACCTTCAAATGCGTCAGCTCGGCACAGCGCGCGCCGGTGGCGTAGAGCGTCATCAGTAGCGTCCGATGGAAAGAAGAGCAGGCCGCATCGATGAGCTGAGTAACTTCTTCCTGGCTGAGGATCGCCGGCAAGCGATGCGTCCTTTTTGGATAAGGAGTGTCGGCGACGCTCCAAGCCCTTCTTAGCGTCTTGGTGTAGAAGAATCGCAGGGCCGCCAGACGGATCGTAACCGTGCCCGATGACAACTTCCGTTTTTGAAACAGCTCGGCCTGGTATTCACGAATGTGCCGAGGACCCAAGCGGTCCGGCGGACAGTTGAATCGTCGAGCAAAATCTTCGACGGTGCGGATCTAATAACGTATGGTATGTTCAGAGTAATTACGACGCTGGAGTTCTTCCAGCATCAGTTTACGTAGATGGGTCACGGGGACCTCCTGTGACCCAAACTTATCTTAGCTCTGAGGCAACCACCGCTCCGTTCATCCCACGCGAAGCGTCCGCCGCCGGGCGGCTACGTTCTAACGCGCTATCCGTAGAAGTGGCCGCACTCGCGGTGTCCCTAGTTGGAGATCAGCGGACAGTTAGCACTGAATTGCAGCAGTGAGGGCAATGGGTGCTCCGGGACTCCGGTGGTAGGATTTCGGTTTGCGAAGACTGAAAACTTACCGCAAGGAGAAGAACCATGAGCGCTCGGGAAAAACTTATCAAGGCTCGGCTGGGAATGCTAGCCCTGGCCGAAGAGTTGCAGAACATCTCGCTGGTCTGCCGCAAGGCCGGCATCTCCCGCAGTCACTTCTACGAGATCCAGGAGGCCTACGAGAAGTGGGGGCTGAGGGGCTAGCCCCTCAGCCGCGGCCTCAGCCGCGGCGCAAACCGCGCATGCCCAACCAGACGCCGCCGGAGCTGGAAGCGAAGATCCTGGAGATGACCGAGCAGTATCCCGCCTACAGCTACATCCGCATCAGCCAGCAGTCGAAACTCGTCGGCATCGGAGCTTCGCCGGCGGCGGTGCGCGATGTGTGGCAGCGGCACGGACTGGTGGTGCGTTACCAGCGTCTCTTGTGGCTGGAGCGCAAGAGTGCCGAACTCGGCGGTGTGCTGACCGAAGCGCAGATGCGCCTGTTGCGCAAGGCACGCGGGCGGCTGGTCGATCCCGAGCAACACATCAAAGCGCCGCATCCCGGGCACCTGTTGTGCCAGGACACCTACTTTGTGGGCACCATCAAGGGCGTGGGGAAAACCTACTAGCAGACGGTGATCGATGCGCATTCTTCACACGTCTTCGCCAAACTCTATCTGTCGAAGGTTCCGATGACGGCGGTGGATGTGCTGAACGATCGCGTGCTGCCTTTCTACGAAGAGCACAACGTCGAGATCGACGTTCTACGAATCGCTGGAACAGTTGCAACGCGACCTGGACGAGTATCTGGCGTTTTACAATCGCGAGCGCGCTCACCAGGACGATCGCACCCAGGGCCGCACGCCGTTCCAGACTTTTTTAGAAGGGCTTAAACAAATGCGCCGAGAGGAGGTGAAACCCGAAGCAGCTTAGTTTACAATCCGCGCCACCGGTCTCCCGGTGTCCGCGAGTCTCCAGCTAAATACAGCTTAGCGGCTTCCCTGTGATGGCGTGCCGCATGTTCGTGATGCTCTGCTGCCTTGTGATGATGCTCTGCTGCCTTCTTTGACATGACTTCCCTCCTATCGGTTGCCATCAATGCAACCAAGTGAAATCCGCGACAACGAGTGGACTGTCACACTCGATTGTTGCCCTATTGTTACCGTCGAATAACAAAGAAATAAATGAGGAATCCTCTTGCTGACTCTCATCAGAAAGCCAGTTTCCGGTCAGCGCATTCCACTTCCAGTGGATTATTTTCGAGTGCGCCGTCATGCCACCCGCAATCGCGGATTCGCTCCTGCCGAATCTCCGCTGCACCGGGTCCGACGGCCTTGTTACATCGAGAGAAGACGGCCGAAAAACGACCTGTAGCGGCGCAGTGCAAGACGGAGATCCTCGGTCGAGACATCATCGCCGCGATCCCATTGGCCCTCCAGTCTCGTTCTTTCAGCCGCGAACATTTCAGCCAGGCGCTTCATCGTTACCGCGACAAGATTATCTGCCTGCTCTACCGCCCGTCGAGGCTCGTCAACAAAACTCACTTGGAGCGCATCCCATCGGGCGCGAAAATCCTTCGTCTCTTCGGGCGAAAAGAGCGGCGCCGCCTGCTCGTCAATAGCCGGAGCGGTTGCGGCTCCGGCGGATGAAGCGCCGCCAACGTTGAAGCTTGAAGCAGCGACGGCTCGCACCTCCGGTTGCGCGCCAACACTAGCCAAAGTCGCAGTCGTCAGCCCTACATCCTTCTCTTCTTCTTTTATATTGTTTGCTTCGTTCATTGGATTGCCTCCTCTTTGTGTTTTGCACTCCCGACGACCTAACACACCTTTTTCCCCTTCTGAACTATCAAAGCCAAAAACGTACCGTTGTTCGAAGCGATTCAACTTCTAAACCGACGCGTGGCCGTCCGTCACGGGGACAGTGGTTCTCACCGGATCTGGCGTTGACCAACGTTCTACATGCTTGCTCAGCTGCGTCGGACGAAATGCACCACAAGTATTATGATGCCCAAAACCAGGACAACGTGAATGAAAGCGTTGGTTACGTGAAATGCAAAAAAACCAAGCAACCAAAGAACGATCAGAATGGCGGCGATTATCCCAAGCATATTTTCATCTCCTTTCTTCTGAGTGCGAGAACATGTGCGACCTCGTTCTTCCGAACTGCGCTGAGGCCTCTTCCTGTGCGGGAGAACACTGAACGGACATTAGATTAGCCACAGAGAAGAAGGTCGTCTGTACCGTTGTGAACACTTACGCATTGTGATTTTACATTCAATGTTCCACGTGATTGCAGAATCGCGGGCTGCGTGCCGGTCCGGATGGATGGTGGCGGTCGACGTGGCACAGACGTTTTCAAAGCCTTAGCCAGTGGCGCGATTGCAGTCCTTATTGGTCGCCGCAATCAACCCCTTTGCTGACCGCTTCCTGCTATACCAGGATCCCGGAAAATCCCCTGCCCATTTCAGCACCTGTTCACGAGAGCTAATGAACGTGATTACAGCATGGAGCGCCTTCTCCCGATCGAAGAGGTTAAGACTTTGGTTCTCACGCAGTTGAGCCTGCCGCTCGTCCAACTGTTGAGTCTCCGGTCCCACGTCCGCTGACCCAAGATAGACTTCCGTTTTCCGGTCAGGCTAACGGAGTCGCAACATGCGTCGCTTGGTCTGGCGGGTTGCTCTCGGAAGAATAGCCCCAGAATCCCCCGAGTAATATGCTGACGGCACTCAGCGTGAAAACCGTCGCGCAGGCCAGAAGGGAGGGGAGGAACTTCGCATTGCAGAGCACGCCGACACTTCGGTTTTCAACAACCTTGGGGTGCCAGTGGGGGAAGAAAAGCCCCGGCTCTACAGAACGTGAGTCGGGGCCATTCTTTTTGGAGTGAACCCTTGAACTGACACACAAAAATAGGGCACAGTTTCCGGGAAAGGAACACAGTGAAGAGAAAGCGATACTCCCGGAAGTTTCAACGAAGGGCTGTCGAACGCATGGAGACTTGTGAAG